>VFSW01003979.1_pt1 | contig 22100 bp, 16 predicted proteins | sample 5358111 | NCBI WGS metagenome assembly VFSW01 (sample SAMN11554181, study PRJNA540505) | mine drainage metagenome | isolation source: sediment from site ElyBrook_90M | place: USA: Ely Copper Mine, Vershire, VT | collected 2017 | reverse complement strand
TGTTTCAACACCGCGGAGTGCCCCCTTTTCTTAAACCTCATTGGTTCTAAGGGCCGTGCCCTTAGCTGGGTCCAGTGGCAGCGCCCCTGGCCTTACTTACTCACACCAACCTCACAACACCAGTCTGATATTCAGGCTTCTCCGACGCATTCCAGCATGGCGGCGGCGAGGGCGTCTTCGGGCGATTTGCCGCCCCACAGGACAAATTGGAAGGCTGGGAAAAAGCGCTCACATTCAGTGATGGCGATATCGACCATGTCTTCGATGCTCTCGGCGGAAGCGCTGGGGGTGCCGCGCAGCAATACGGAATGGCGATAGATCGGCATACCGTCATCTTCATCGAGGCCGAAATGGCCGATCCAGAGTTTCTCATTGGCTTTGGCCAGCAGCTCATACAGCGCGGCGCGGCGCTTTTCCGGGGCTTTCATGTCGAAGGCGCAGGAGAAATGCATCACCGAGATTTCGTGCGACCAGCAGAAATACAGCCCGTAATCACACCATCTGCCAGGCGCCTCGGCGGCCATTTCGGCGTCAGAGCGGCGGTCAAAGGCCCATTCATTGGCGGAAATGACTTGTTCGACGAGGTCAAGCGGGTTGGCGGCATGTTCGGTCTCGAACGACTGAGCGAGGCTCGGCATGGTACTGGTCTCCTGTGCAGGGACGGCCAAGCAGACGGGTTACCACTAGCAATAGATGTTTTGGTCCTAGTCCACCACGACTCCTAGTTTACGGGCATTTGGGCGTGCGCCGCAACGAGGAAATTGATGTCGCTTTTAAGTCATCTACGGTGTCCACGTCAGAGAGTGTATCTAACATGGCGATCCGGCGGTGGCGGAAATTCATCAACGTGTCGGCCAGCGCGTGCGGGCTGGACCAGCGGACGTTGGCAAACGGGGCGATGGGGCGTTTCGCGCCCATCGCCACCAGATAATAGCCGCCATCAATAGCCGGGCCGAAGGCGGCATCGTGGCATTTTAGCGCCCGCGCGGTGCGCCGGATGGTGGCGGCGTTCAGGTCAGGAATATCGGCACCGATGAGGATCACATGGCGGCGGCGAAACACATTAAAACACTGTGCCATCCGCCGCCCCAGATCACCTTTACTTTGCGTGATACCGCGAAAACGCGGCGGCGGTTGCAACCGGCTGTGGCGCGGGGTGAGAGCGATGATGATTTCAAAATTCTTCAGCCTGGCCAGTTCGCGGATGATGCGGGCAAGCTGGTTACGATAGAACCGCAACGCGGCCACATCACCGATGCGGCTCGCCAGCCGCCGTTTCACCTGCCCCAGCCGTGGGGCCTTGGCGAATAGAATAATAACTGGTTTAGCCATAAATCTTCCGGATTTTTCCAGGCGGCACACCGGCAAAATATAGCGTGAGGCACAGTAGATTCCGTAACGGCCGCCGCAGCCAGCCATCACGCTCATATTTTAGGGCTGAGGTGGTGGCAGTGGCGGGCAGGGGGCGTAATCGTCCTCGCAGGCGGCGTGCCAGAACCACATCCTCCATCAACGGCAAATCCGGCATCCCACCAATTTGGTCCAATAATGCCCGGCTGATCAGCAGCCCCTGGTCGCCATAAGGCAGCCGCAGCACATGGCAGCGTAGCGCCACCATTTTTTCAATCATTCGGGCCAGCCACCGTGGGCTATCAAGCCGCAAGCGAAAATACCAGGCCATCTCCGGGTGGGCGGCTGCGACCGCATTAGGCCAGTCCGCCGAGAGGCAGGTATCAGCGTGCAGCAACAGCAAAAAATCGCCGGAGGCCGCCGCAATGCCTGCCCGCAACTGCCCGCCACGCCCGGCTTGGGTATTGATCACCATCGCGGCCCCGGTGCATTGCAACGTCGTATCCGTGCTGCCACCATCCACCACGATAATCTCCCGGATCAAATGCGCCTTGGTCCTTAAGGATGCCAGGCACCAAGGCAGGGTTGCCGCGGCATTCAACGTCGGAATTACCACCGACAGCGAAAAATTACCAAAATGTTCTATTTTTGTTCTTGACATTAAGCTAGTGTAATGATCTGGTGATAATGAGAACGGAGCATGAACATGATGATGCCAGCCTCGTCGCAGCAAAGCAATGCCATCAAGGGCCGTGGTACCGCCATGAACCCAGCCGTCCGGTTTGAGCGTCAGCACGCCGAAGCCTTCGATGACGGCTGGGACAATATTGATGAAACCCCGCCACCGCCCACCAGCCTGATCCGCGATGCCACCCGCAGCATCATCAGCCGCAATGACAGTCCGGATTTAGGGTTCGACCGCAGCCTTAACCCGTACCGCGGCTGTGAGCATGGCTGTATCTACTGCTTCGCCCGGCCCTCCCATGCCTACCTTGGCTTCTCGCCTGGACTGGATTTTGAAACCAAAATCATCTTCAAGCCGGAAGCCGCCAGCCTGCTCGAGAAGGAACTCAGCAAGCCCGGCTATGCCGCCCAACCCATCGTGCTGGGCTCCAACACGGACCCCTACCAGCCGGTCGAGCGCACGCTGAAGCTGACTCGCTCATTGCTGGAGATATTGGAGCGGTTCAATCATCCGGTCATCATCATCACCAAATCCGCCGGCGTGCTGCGTGATGCTGATATTCTGGCCCGCATGGCGGCCAGAAATCTGGTAAAAGTTTACCTCTCCATCACGACGCTCGATCCTACCCTCGCGCGTGCCATGGAGCCCCGTGCTGCCAGCCCCCTGCGACGTCTGGCCGCTATCGCGGGCCTCGCGCAAGCCAAAGTTCCCGCCGGTGTGCTGGCCTCACCGATGATTCCAGGGCTGAATGATTCTGAGTTAGAAAAAATCCTGCAAGCCGCTGCCGCCGCCGGTGCCAGCAGCGCCAACAGTATTTTGCTAAGGTTGCCGCATGAATTAGGCGATCTGTTCACCGACTGGCTACACACTCATATGCCGGACCGCGCCCGCCACGTCCTCAGCCTGATTCGCCAAATCCGTGGCGGTAATCTGAACGACGCCTCATTCCATGGCAGATTCACCGGCTCAGGCCCCTATGCCGAGCTCCTCAGCCGCCGCTTTATGCGGGCTGCCCGGCAGTTTGGCCTGAACACCGAACGGCTAACCTTGGATACCAGCCTGTTTGCCGTTCCTGGGCGGCAGCAAAAGCCTGCTCAATTATCGCTATTTTAAAGCCGCCCCTGATAACAAGTCCGGGATAAGCCGGTCATCACGCGAGTTTGCGGGGACGCCACCGGCATCTGTCTCTATGTAGGTCCCGTTGAAGGGATTTACGATGACGATGCGTTGGCAGTCGGCTGCTCGCCTGGCCGGTCTTGCAATAATATTCGGGTTATGTGCCGCCGCCTGGAAAACCGGCGCGGTGCAAGCTCTGTATTGGCCGTCGCTGGTGGAGCACCGTGCCGAGTGGGCCGCCGATGTTGCCGCCCATCCGGTTGCGGCGCCATTTGCTTTTATTGGTATTTATGCCGTCGCTGTTGCGCTGTCGTTGCCGGTAGGGCTGTGGCTCAGCCTGCTTGGTGGCTTGCTGTTTGGCATGTGGCTGGGCGGTTTGCTCACGGTCGTTGCGGCGGGTAGCGGTGCGATCATGCTATTTTTGCTGGCACGCGGGCTGTTGGCACCGTTTTTTGAGCAAAAATTCGGTAGTAAAATTGCCAAACTGCGTCCGGGACTGGAGCGCGATGGGTTTAGCTACCTATTGGCCCTGAGGTTGATGCCGGTTTTCCCGTTCTGGCTGGTCAATCTGGCGCCGGCCCTCATTGGCATGCGTCTCGCCCCCTACGCGGCGGCCACCTTTCTCGGCATGATCCCTACCAGCTTCGTTCTCAATGCGGTCGGGTCCGGTCTTGGCGCCACTTTGGCAACCGGCGCACGCCCCAATGCCAGTATGCTGCTCCGGCCGGGTATCATATTGCCGCTGATGGCCCTTGCCGTGCTGGCCATACTCCCGGCACTCTGGCGGCTATGGCAAGCGCACCAACGCACCCGGGCGACCGACACCGTGTGACCGATCATTATGACCTAGCTGTTATCGGCGCCGGTGCCGCCGGGCTCTCCGTCACCTATGCCGCCGCCCGCCTGGGCGTGCGTGTAGCCCTGATCGAACGCGGTGCCATGGGCGGTGAGTGTCTGAACACCGGCTGCATCCCGAGCAAAACCCTGCTGGCCGCCGCCCATCGCGGCGAAACCTTTGGCCAGGCTAAGGCCTACATCAACACCGCCATCGCTGCCATCGCCCCGATGGACTCCACCGCCCGCTACACGGGGCTCGGTGCCACCGTCATCGCCGGCTCCGCGCAATTTACCGGCCGGCGCAGCTTGGAAGTCAACAGCAGGGCGCTGACCGCCAAACGCATCGTGGTTGCCACCGGCAGCCGCCCTAAAATTCCCATCTTCTGCCAAGGCATCCCTCATCTCACCAACGAGACAATCTGGGACCTACCCGATTTGCCGACGCATTTAATCATCCTCGGTGGTGGCCCGATGGCATTTGAAATGGCCGAGGCCTTCAGCGTGCTGGGTGCCAAAGTCACCATGGTCGGCGGCCCCAGGTTGCTCCCCCGCGAAGACCCAGCACTTGCCGCACCGTTGATCACTGCCTTACAGCACCGAGGCGTTACCTTGCTCACCCAGCGGGCTGTAGCCGCCAAGCCAGGCCCAATACTTGTGCTGGACAATGGCAGCGAGGTCGCGGGCACTCATCTGCTCATCGCCGCTGGCCGGACCGTTGATGTCAGTAGCCTTAATCTAACGGCAGCAGGCATTTCAGCCGGGCCAGATGGCATCGCAACTGACAGTTCACTGCGCTGCATTGGTAATAAAGCCATTTTCGCCGCCGGGGACGCCGCCAATCCACAAGGCATTGGTCCGCAACGCTACACGCATGTAGCCGGTTCACACGCCAGCATCATCATCAAGCAGGTTTTATTCCGGTTACCGGCAAAGCTCTCCGCCACGCCGCCGGTGCGGGCTATCTACACCCAGCCTGAGTTAGCGCAGGTAGGCTATACTCATGCCCAGGCTGGGCCTGATGCGAAAACTTTAATCTGGCCGTTTGCTGAAAATGACCGCGCGCTTGCCGAAGATGCAACCACCGGCTTGGTTAAACTCGTGCTGGATAAAAATGGCCGCTTGGTGGGGGCGGGGATCGCTGGCCCGAACGCCGGGGACATGATCGGGTTATACGCACTGATGCTGGCGCAAAAAACCAAGCTCTCCGCCCTCGCCGGGCTGGTTCTGCCATACCCTACGCGCAGTGAGGCGGGTAAGCGGGCCGCTGGTAGCTTTTTTGCTGAAAAATTATTCACCCCCAAAATGTCTCAGTTGGTTAAATTTCTGGCGCGGCTACCTTAAAGCGTAACCATATTGCCCTCATGGCGGACAACGTGCAGCGTAGGGTCATGGCTCTAGTCTCGAATCCCGCGCGAATAGTTCTGGCCCTGCAAGGCGGTGGTGCACATGGCGCATTCACGTGGGGTGCACTTGACCGGTTGATCGAGGACGGCTTCGCCTTCGCAGCCGTCAGCGGTGTTTCATCCGGCGCGATGATTGCGGCTATGGCCGTGCAGGGGTTTGTTCAAAACGGTCCGCACGGCGCCCGTAAATCCATGCGTGAGTTGTGGGAACGTGTCTCAGCCGGCGATATTTTTGGCCCGGTTGCCTCGTCGCTCGACTGGATGTGGGGCTGGGATAAAACCCGTGAACTCGGCAACGAGCTTGCCTGGCAGGGTATGACAAACGCGCTGCGCATGTTTAGCCCCGGTCAGCTCAACCCCTTTGGCCAAAATCCTCTTGAACCCCTGTTATACGACCTGCTTGATACTGATGCGCTGTGTCACCCCACCGCACCAAAATTATTTATTGCCGCCACCGACGTTGAATCCGGTCAGGCAAAAATATTCAGCAACGTTGAAATCACGGTGCCCGTTCTGCTGGCCTCGTGTTGCATCCCTATGATGTTTCCAGCCGTGAATATTGGCGGCCGGCATTATTGGGATGGCGGCTACTCCTGTAACCCGGCCTTAACGCCTCTTTTAGCCCCCAAGCCTGATGTGCTGGTGCTGATCCGCGCTCAGCCGCGCATCCGTAAAGGCGTGCCCAACAGCACCGCTGACATCGTGCACCGGCTGCATGAAATCGCCTTCCAGGCACCTCTGGACGCTGAATTGTCCGATCTGCCCAAATCTGTCCGCCTGCACGACATTTCTGCCGATGCAGCGCTCGCCGCCCATCCATTAACCTCGAAAATGAATACCGAGCGCGATTTTCTCAAACGGCTATTTGAAGCCGGGCGGGAGGCTGCCGCCCAGCCGGTGGCTGTCTGATGCCAGGAACAGGTTCATTTTTTCATCGCCGTATCCGGCCCTATCTCATTCCCCGCAGCCTTTCAGCGCGGGTTCTGTGGCTAACGGTTGAAATTATTCTGCTCGTCGAGATCGTCATTCTCATGCCCAGCCTGGGCCGTGAACGGGAAACCTGGCTGTGGGATCGCGTCACGGATGCCCATCTTGCGGTCTACTCCGAAGCCACGGAAGCAAAAGCCATCCAGGGCGGTATGCTCGACTCGCAGACTCAGCAATACTTGCTACGGCTCTCGGGCACCGAAGCTATTAAATTAGTGCAGTCCGGCAGTGTAGCGACGCTGATGCCCGCTGACGCCAATTTGCAAATTGCAGGAACCATCAACTTAGACAACGAAACCATCCTGGGCAGTATGTGGCAGGCCGATCTCGCCGTGCTCGGTTTGAAGGATGGTAATCAGATGGTTGAGGCTGTCAGCCCGCTGGACAAATCCATGCAGGTTCAGGTCGTTATTGATGGTGCCGCGCTGGCCTCACATCTTCGCATTTATGTCGGTCACATCGCCATGTTATCAGTGGTCATCGCGCTGGTCACCGGGTTGCGGGTTTTTGCCGCATTAGACCGTCGGCTGGTGCGACCAATGCGGATTTTGACCGCCAGTATCGTCGGTTTTCGTAAGGACCCCGCCCGCGCCGGGCTGACCAGTCTGGAATGGCTATCAAGCCGCTCAAATGATGAGGTAGCCGTGGCCGCCCGCGAATTAGCGGCCATGCAGGACGAGCTGCGCGCTGCGTTATGGCGTAATGCAAGGCTAGCGGCCGTCGGTACCGAGGTTGCCAAAATCAGCCACGATTTGCGTAACATTCTTACCTCAGCCCTGCTGGTAGCCGACCGTCTGCAGGAAACCGCCGACCCGGTGGTGAGACGGGCGGCTAACACCTTGATCCCGGCGGTTGAGCGTGCTGCTGAACTGGTCAGCCGCACTGTTGATTTTGCCCGTGAGGGCCCTCCCGCCATTACCGTCGGGCCTGTGGTTTTGCGCGAGCTTGCTGATGAAGCGGTCAACATGGTTCGCTCGGCAGACCTTGTTGTCACAATCGAGAATTTAATTCCTGGCAGTCTCATCCTGCCGTTGGACCGCACGCAAATCTACCGCGTGCTGGTCAATTTGATACGTAATGCGATCGAAGCCAGTGCATCGCGCATCACCCTCTCAACGGAGATGCAAGGTGGCCTTGTGCAACTCGTGGTGGCCGATAACGGACCTGGTTTGCCCAAAAAAGTCCTGGATAAGCTGTTCCAGCCGTTCACCGGTACTGGCCGGCGCGGCGGCACCGGTCTGGGTTTAGCCATCGCCCGCGATTTGATCCGTGCCCATGGCGGGGATTTGACGCTGCGTAGTACCGGGTCGCACGGGACAGTATTTGTCATGGGGCTGGCGATTGCAGAAGAACCAGTGAGTTGACGCCAACCACCGGGGTATCTGACCCCCGGCGTCAGAAACTCCAGCCTTCGGCACGGTGAGGCCATATTTATTTGGTTCGTGACGAGGCCGGATTTGCTGGTTGGACCGAAATTTTGGTATAATTTTTCATGTTGCGTCGATAAATAAAAATAAATTTTTTAATTTAGGCAACGTATTGCCTAATCACAAAAAATCCTTTTCTTAACCCTATGATTCCACTCGCCCTCGACCCAAAATACGCTCGTGTCGCCGTTGCCGGTAACGGTATGCTGGCGTTGCGCAGGTTGCGGGCGCTGCGAAGTGCGGGCGCCAGCGAGGCGTTGTTGTTTGCCGACGCCCCGCTCCCAGAACTGCTCGCCGAGGCCGGACTTTATCGCCTGCCCGAACTGCCAAACGACGCGGATCTGGCGCATCTGCATGCGCTCTGGATCGTTGACGTAACCCCGGAGGCCGCCGCCGAATTAGCTGAGCGGGCGCGGGCGCTGCGGGTGTTGGTCAATGTGGAAGACCGCCCGGACTACTGCGATTTTCATTCCGTTGCTGAAGTCCGGCGCGGTGACTTGCTTCTTACCGTTTCTACCAATGGTTCCGCGCCCGGCTTGGCCGGCGCTATCCGCCGCAATTTGGAATCCTGCTTTGCGGCGGAATGGGCGGAGCGTGTGGCCGAGGTTGCCGCCATGCGCACCACCTGGCGGGCCGAAGGTTTAGGTATGCCGGAGGCCGCCAAACGCATCTCCACCCTGGTTGATGAACGCTGCTGGCTTTCATGCCCTAAGCCCAAATAATTTTTCTCCTGTTCTAAGGCTTTGATATGTCCAAACTTACCACAGTTCCCAATTCAGCCCCGTTTGCGCCTGAACAAATTCAGGCCCTGAATAATGTCATCGGCAATGTTTCGGTGGTGCAGCGTGCCTGGCTCTCAGGTTTCCTTGCCGGGCTTGACGCCGCTGAAGCCAAACCGGCCGTTCCTGCTGCCGCACCTGTGGAAAAGCCCAAGCTCACGATTTTATATGCGACCGAATCCGGCAATGCCGAGGCGCTTGCCGCGCAGGTCCGCCAGGACGCCGCCAAGCGTGGCTTTGCCCCCAAAGTGCTGGATATGGGTGATGCCACGCTCGATCAGCTCAAGGGTGCCGGCACTATCCTCGCGATCGTTTCCACCTGGGGTGACGGCGAACCCCCACAACGTGCGGCGCCATTTTTCCGAGCCTTCATGAGCGATGCGGCACCACGCCTGGAAGGTGTGAAATTTGCCGTGCTCGCTCTGGGCGATTCCTCCTACGCACAATTTTGCGAAACCGGCAAACAGGTTGATGCCCGTTTCGCCGCACTCGGTGCCATCCGCGCCGCTTACCGCATTGACCTCGATCTCGATTACGAAGCCTCGGCCAAAACCTGGATTTCCACCACGCTTGAAAAGCTGGCACCCAAGGATGCCGGTTCAGTCATTCATGTTGATTTCCACAAAACCGCGGCCACGGAAGTGGCCTCCAAAACTTCGCCGTTTGCCGCAGAGATCATCGCCCATCACAAGCTCACCTCCGAGCGTGCCGACAGTGAAACCTATCACGTCGAACTTTCACTCGCGGGCTCCGGCATGACCTATGAGCCTGGAGATTCGCTTGGTATCGCGCCGGAAAATGACCCCGCGCTGGTTTCACAAATCATCTCTAAACTTGGCGAGGCTGGCGACCCTGAACTGACCGAGGCGCTCACCAGCCGTTACGACATCACCACGCTGACCGCCAAACAGTTGAAAGATTATGCGGTTATCACGAAGGATGATGCCCTGACCGCGCTGGCTGATGACGCAGCCAAGCGCAGCGAGTTTCTGGCTGGGCGTCAAATTATTGATCTCCTAGAGACCTTTCCACACAACATCGACCCGGAAGCCTTTACCTCGTTGCTTCGTCCGCTGGCGCCGCGCTATTACTCCATCGCCTCGTCGCAAAAAGCCGTGCCTGATGAAGCGCATCTTACCATCGCCCGCGTTGCCTACGAAAGTGCAGGCCGTGCCCGCAAGGGGGTTGCCTCATCACTGGTCGCGGACCGTCGTAAAACCGGTGGTCTGCTTGACGTGTTTGTCAAACCAAACCAGCATTTCCGGCTTCCAAAGGATACTGCCGCGCCGATTATTATGATCGGTGCCGGCACCGGTGTTGCGCCCTATCGTGGTTTTTTGCAGGAGCGCGAAGTCACAGGTGCTACCGGCAAAAATTGGCTGATCTTTGGTCATCGGCATTTCCTCTATGATTTCCTGTATCAATTGGAAATGCAATCTTGGTTGAAATCTGGATTGCTGTCCCGGCTCGACCTTGCATCATCGCGCGATCAACCCGAAAAACGCTACGTGCAGCACGTACTTTGGGAGCAGCGCGACGCTTTGCGCAACCAGCTTGCAAAGGGAGCTACCTTGTATCTCTGCGGCGATGCTAAACACATGGCGCATGATGTCGACGCTACGTTGCAACGTATTTTTGCCGATGGCAAAGATGCCGCCGCTGGCCAAGCTGCGCTCGATGCCCTGATTACCGCCGGCCGTTACAAGAAAGACGTTTACTGATGCTGGATTTTTTAAATAGTGCGTCGGCCGAGTACGTTTTGGAAGATGCTATTAAGGCGCGCTTTGCCGGCCATATCGCGTTGGTATCCTCATTCGGCACCGAATCCGCTATTGTCCTGCACATGATTTCCGGGATCGATAATTCACTGCCTGTGGTGTTTCTCGATACCCTGAAATTATTCCCCGAAACACTGGTCTACCGCGATGAGTTGGTGGCACGTCTTGGCCTGACCAACATCCGCACTATTCGTCCAGATGCCAATCAACTGGCAGCGTACGACCCGGATGGTAATTTGTGGCAGCGTGATGTTGATACCTGTTGTGCCATTCGTAAAACCAATCCGCTTGATGCGGCGTTGGAGGGTATGCACGCCTGGATCACTGGCCGCAAGCGCTCGCAAGGTGGCTTGCGAGCAGATTTGCAGTTGCTGGAAACTGGCCCGGATGGCCGCATCACGGTCAACCCGCTGGCGTTCTGGAGCGATGACCAAATCGACGCGTATTTTAAAACTCACAAGCTGCCGCGCCATCCGTTGCAAGAGAAAGGCTATGCCTCAATCGGCTGCGCCACCTGTACTAGACGTATCCGTGATGGCGAAGACAAACGCTCAGGCCGCTGGGCTGGGCTTGATAAATCAGAATGTGGTATTCATTTGCCGCGTGCAACCGCAGCTTAAATCAAGAGTTAGATATGACCGACACTGTAAAAAACACTGTAAAACTTGCCCATAACGAAACCATCAAAACCAACAGTCGCTATTTGCGCGGCACCTTGGCAGAGGGATTATCAGAGGTCGCCACCGGCGCGATTTCCGATGACGATCAGCAACTGATCAAATTCCACGGCATCTATCTGCAAGACGACCGTGACCTACGCGCCGAACGCGCCAAGCGCAAGCTCGACAAAGCCTATAGTTTCATGGCCCGTTTGCGGGTGCCGGGCGGTGTGCTGTCTGCACAGCAATATCTGGCAATGGACAAGTTGGCAGATGAGCGCGGCAACCACACGCTGCGCCTTACCACCCGCCAGTCCATTCAGTTCCACGGCGTGATCAAATCCAACCTGCGCCCTGCATTACGCCAGATTGACTCCGTGCTGCTTGATACAATCGCGGCGTGCGGCGATGTCAACCGCAATGTAATGTGCACGCCCAATGAATTTGTCTCGCCAATTTATGCTACTGCTGAGCAAACCGCACGTGACATCAGCAATCATCTGCTGCCGCACAGCAACGCCTGGCGCGAGATTTTCATTGATGGTGAACAGGTAACCAAGGAACCCGAGAACGAACCAATCTATGGTCTCACTTATCTGCCTCGCAAATTCAAAATTGCCATCGCTGTTCCGCCGCAGAACGATACCGATGTGTTTGCGCACGACCTCAGCTACATCGCCATCGTCGAGAATGATGTTGTTATAGGCTACAATGTTGTCGTCGGCGGTGGCATGGGTGCCACCCACGGCGACGCAGAAACCTACCCCCTGGTTGGCCGCGTCATCGGTTTTTGCACCGTGGCTAATGCACCATTGGTTGCCGAGGCCGTTGTTACAACCCAGCGTGATTATGGCAACCGTTCCAACCGCCGCCGGGCTCGCCTTAAATACACCATCGAGGACCGTGGTATTGAATGGTTTAGCGCCGAGGTTAATAATCGCCTTGCCACTAAGCTAGAACCTGCCCGCCCATATAAATTCACCGGTAATGGCGACCGCATGGGCTGGGAAACCGGCGTCGATGGCCGGCATCATCTCACTTTGTTTGTTGAGAATGGCCGCGTCGCGGATATCGGCACATGGCGTTTGAAATCTGCCCTTGTGCAGATTGCAAAGTCTCATGATGTTTCGTTTATCATTTCACCCAACCAGAATCTCATTATCGCCCGTGCTACTGATATTGCCCGTAAGGATATCGAAGCCACACTCGCTGACCACGGTGTTCCCCTGCGTGCCTCCGTACTGCGTGAATCCGCCATGGCCTGCGTGGCACTGCCAACTTGCGCACTCGCCCTGACCGAAAGCGAACGCTACCTGCCAAGCCTGATCACCAAATTCGATGCGCTGCTCGCTGAAAATGGCCTCGATAAGCAATCCATTACCGTGCGTATGACAGGCTGCCCAAATGGTTGTGCTCGTCCTTACATCGCTGAAATCGGCATGGTTGGCCGCAACCCCGGTAAATATAATCTGCATCTCGGCGGCGCCCATGATGGCTCGCGGGTGGCAAGACTCGTGAAAGAGGATGCTGACGAGCAAACGATTCTCGATACCCTTGCCCCCTTATTCGCAGGCTACGCCAAGAACCGTAATAAAGATGAATATTTTGGTGACTTCTGCCTCCGTACCGGGGTAGCCTGAGCGTGTCGGCCCGGGTATTCCTCATCGGTGCAGGGCCAGGTGACCCTGATCTGCTCACGATCAAAGCTCACCGGCTCATACAATCGGCAGAGGTGATTTTACACGACAGCCTGGTTGATCCGCGCATCCTCTCACTTGCCGCAGATCACGCCGAACTTGTCGATGTCGGTAAACGTTGCGGCAAACATTCCGCGACCCAAACCACCATCAACCAGCTCCTTGTCAGTTACGCTCGCACTGGCCAAATCGTTGTTCGCCTTAAAGGTGGCGACCCGATGATTTTTGGCCGTGCGACGGAGGAACTGGAAAGCCTCGCTGCCGCCAATGTCCGTTGTGAAATCATTCCAGGCATCACCGCTGCCACGGCAGCTGCTGCTTCATTACAACGCTCGCTCACCCAGCGCGGTATTGCGCGGTCTCTGCATTTTCTCACTGGTCATGGTGCTGAGGGTGGCCTACCCGCGCATGATTGGGTTTCACTCAACCGCGCCGGTGGTACCCTCGTTATTTACATGGGCAGTCAAACCATTGCTGGTCTCGCCTCGCATCTTATTGAGGCAGGTATGAGCCCAACCATGCCGGCCATAGCGGTGGAAAATGCCAGCCTGCCAGGTCAGGTCGTTACGGTTGCCACCATCAGCACACTCCCAAATCGTCTTGGAAATCCTCGCGGCCCTACCATCCTGCTCATTGGTGAGGCCATGGCAAGTGAGGACCAATTCACCGCTATGGCCGCGCAGTTGGTTGTGGGCTAGCCCGGCCACGCAGTGCATCAAAACTTCGTCGTGCGCGGCTGCTCGAAAATAAGTCTTCGATTGTGAATGACAATCGATGCCGCCAATTTGGCCGTTCTAAATTAGTACCGGGGAGATTTTGGCTTACAGTTTCCCCTGCAATATCCTCAACCTGTATCAGTAGAAGGTTCGCCGGCGAATTTGACAGAAATTGGTGGATCGCCGCCAGCATCACTTCAGACAACGTATCCTCGCTTAGATCCGAGACTTCAAGACCATCTTTGCGCAGTGCATCTATTAGCGCCGTTTTCTCAAGCAACCGCAGGCTTCGTTCCTGCTCAGTGGACGCATCATCAAGCAGCCCCAATGCCCGCCGCTCTGTAATATCCGTGCCCTGCCACCAGCCGGCCAGTGGCGGCAGATCATGCGTCGCGGCACAGCAGAGCGCCTCCGCCGGATAATCGCGCGCTGCGCGAAATCCGCTGCCGAAACGCTCCAGCATCATCACCCGGTACCCTTGTATCTTCGCACCTGATAATCTGGCTCGCAGCCCCTCTGGTACGGTCCCAAGGTCCTCCCCGATCACCATGCAGCTGGCTTGCTGGCTGGCCAGCGCGAGTTGGCCTACCAGTTCATCAAGCGGATAATGCACGTATGCGCCATCGGCCGCCGTACCGCCGTCCGGTATCCAAAAAAGTCTCGCCAGGCCAAGCACATGGTCAATCCGTAACGCTCCGGCGTGGCGCATGTTGGCACTCAGCGTTGCCCGGAACGATGCAAAGTTTGTTCGCCGCCAGGCGAGGGGATTTGGTGGTGGCAGGTTCCATACTTGGCCCTGAGGCCCCAGTGGATCAGGTGGTGCACCAATCGAGACCCCGAGCGCCAACACATCCTGGTTGGACCAAGCCTCTGCACCATCAGGAGCACATCCAACAGCCAGATCACGATATAGTCCCAAGCCTAATCCAGCCTCACGCGCCGCACAGGCAACGCTACCAAGCTGACGATCACACAAAAATTGCAAAAACATTGTGTAATGCAAAGCCTGTGTGTGGGTCACGATGAAGTTACGAAGATGCGGACTGTCAGTATGTTGCAACCCGTCCATCCAGTCCTGCCATGGTATGTTCGGGTTTAGATCAGCGATAGCCTGAAACGCAGCAAATTTCTGCAATTGCGCCCCGCCAGCATCGATAAAACTTTGAAACGACTTAGCAATAGCGTTGCTTGGCCGATTTTGTACGATCAGATCAAAATATGAAAACAGTGTCTTCAAAAACTGGCTCTTCAAAGTCCATATTTCTGCGTAATCAATCTTGCTACCATCAAAGCGAGAGTTCGGGATGTTCGTTAACAATTGTGAAGCTTCAGAAAAACCAGGAATATCATGCAGTGCTGCAAGATTGAGATGAATCGGATCCAGATATCGCCGGTCAGACGGATGATAAGGACTGGCGCGGCTACGGTCGTTGGGGAACAGCATGTGCAAGGGCTGAATCCCGACCGTGGCAGCACCATGCTGGGCAGCAGAGCGAACAAATTGGGTAAGTGTTCCAAAATCACCCATGCTGGTTTTCTCTTCACAGAGCGCGTAAGTTTGTAGCGAAACACCAAAACAATGCTTGGGTGTATCGGGCTGATAACAGCACCTGGGCGCCACGGTGAGATGACAGATCACCTCAGCCTTATTTTCCAAATAGGCAATATAATGGCCGACAGGAAGCTTTGGCAGGTTCAGCTTGAATGTCCGTAAATCGCGGCCGAGCGAATCGACTATATTCATGTGCGCGATACCGCGCGTTGATAGCGTTGTAACAACACCAGTTTCATTGCATACCAACATATTGTCGCGCGGAAAAGCCGCCAGAGAGTTTTGCGTGATCGGCAAAACCCCAGCTTCATCCTCATATACCATATGCGATATTGGTAGCAGCCGCCCAAATGTCGCGTCAGCAACCATTTCGAGACTTGCTGAGATATCTGCCGATGTGTCTGCGGGCAAAGCCATGGCACGTAGTAACGATCGCTTAGTATCCAGAGAAACATTGTACTGGTTTCCAGCGATATCCCACCAATCGGGTGCAATTCCTGCAGCGCTGACGAGCCGATTGAGTAGGTTGGCTTCAGCCGTATGTAGCCGCCTTGTTTTAGCTTTAGGCTGAGCCCGATTCGTTTCACAAAATAGCACCACTGAGCGCGATGAAATTTGCCAAGAATCGTTGGCTTCCTCCAGATCATCCATTGTTGAATCAAGTGCCCGCTGCCATATATGGGCTTCACGAGCATCAGGTAGCGTCACCGAAATACGCTCATCACCACGGTGCAGCACTACTGCCACGCGATCGGTATTTGAGTTGTCGGCCGGTGCACTTAAAATTGCAATCAGTGTGTCGTCACAGGCGTTATTCCAGTCATCTGGGCTAAACAAAGGCCCCTGTGCCCCCCACCACTCAACATCAGCCAACCCGCTTTCGTCGAACGCTGCACCAGTTAAAAATCTCTCGCTATGCAATGCAGGATGAGCCTTGCGCAAAGCAATCAAACTACGCGTAAAAGCCAGTAGATTTTCATCAATATCCGACCATTTAAGCCATGCAGTCGGATTGTCCTGTGCGTAGGCATTATTGTTTCCACATTGACTAAATCCAAATTCGCTCCCCATCGTGATCATGGGTGTCCCGCGCGCCAGCATCAGGGTTGCCAATAGGTTGCGCTGGTCGCGCTGACGCTGCTTCAAAATATTCAAATCGTCAGTCGGGCCCTCGACCCCGTGATTCCATGAAATATTTTCATTGGCGCCATCACGATTTTGCTCGCCATTAGATTCGTTATGTTTATGCGTGTAGCTGACCAAATCAGCCAATGTAAAACCATCATGCGCGGTTACAAAATTGATGCTGCGCGATGAGCAATATTTTCGGCTAAATAAATCTGCGGAGCCCGCAATGCGGGTGGCTAGTGCACCACGCATCTTCGCATCCCCGCGCCAGAAACGGCGAATATCGTCACGGAAGCGATCATTCCACTCACCAAATGGCGCTGCAAAGTTGCCAGTTTGATATCCGCCCGGTCCAATATCCCACGGCTCGGCAATAAGTTTTAAGTTTCGCAACACGGGGTCCTGGGTAATGGCGGTGAGCAAAGGTGCCGCGGGGTCGAACCCTGTTTCGCGACGGCCCAATGCCGTAGCCAAATCAAACCTAAAACCATCGATACCACCAAGGTCTACCCAGGTCCGTAAACCATCCATCGCAAGGCGCACCATGGCAGGACGATCAAGCGCCAGGCAATTTCCGCAACCCGTGTCATTAATATAATGCGTCGGCGCATCAGGGGCCAACCGATAGTAGGTGGCATTATCAAGCCCACGCAGCGATAGTGTCGGCCCAAGTTCGTCACATTCTCCCGTGTGATTCAAGACAACATCGAGAATGACTTCAAGCCCAGCACTATGCAGCGCATCGGTTGCTCGCCGTATCTCTTGCCACCCACCAGGCGCCAGGCGCGGGTCCGGTGCCATCAGAACCACAGGATTATAGCCCCAATAATTATGCAACCCAAGTTGCGGCAAATGCCGCTCGTCAATCCAAGCCGCAGCCGGCATTAATTCGATTGTCGTAACGCCAAGCTTGATCAGATGTGCAATCACCGGCGGCTCTGCGAGAGCCGCAAAGGTGCCTCGAACTATCTCAGGAATATCGAAAAGTTGCTTCGTAAAGCCTCGGATGTTCAATTCATAAATAATTGTCTGGGGCCAGGATATTTTATGTGGCGCCACGGGTTGAAACAGCGCTTCGCGGCTTGTAACAATGGCCTTTGGTATCGTTGCATCTAAAATAAATTGCCGATCAAGCGCCAATGCGTAGGGGTCAACCAATAATATGTCTGGATTAAACCGATGCCCTTCTGACGGCGCATCAGGACCGTAGGCACGCAACCCGTAGCGGGTACCGACTTCAATGCCATGGATATACGCGTGAAACACATCTCCCGTACGCGCACACAATGTGATACTGTGGGTTTGCTCCTCACCTGTTACGTCGAACAAGCATAATTCAATCGCTGTCGCATGCGCTGAATAAACGGCTACATTTATGCCGCGTCCATTGGGCGTCACCCCTAGTGGCTCTGGTGATCCTGGGCTGATATGCATTGTCACGTTGGTAATTTTATTGCCTCGCGATACAATTCCGCGTACGCTCGTGCTGAATGGTGCCACGATACATCGCTTCGCATTCCATTATGCTGTAGCTGAGTCCAAGTAGATTTGTCATGGTATAACTTCACGGCACGATGGATAGCCGCTTCGATCATCATACCATTCACTGGCCAAAACTGAATGCCGGTTGCAGTGCCCGCAGCCAGGGCCGCCTCGTTAGCATCGACAATCGTATCAGCCAGCCCTCCTACGCGAGCTACAAGCGGTACCGCGCCGTAGCGTAAGGCGCAAAGCTGGGTCAGACCGCATGGCTCAAAGCGCGATGGTACCAACAAAATATCTGCCCCAGCCTGGATCAAATGCGCAAGTGCCTCGTCATAACGAAATTCACACGAAATATTCAGAGATTTCGCCTGCGCGTATTTATCTTCCAACAGCGGTTCACCGGCCCCCAGCAAAGCCAGTTGCCCCACGCTACTTATCAATGGCAGTGCGTCAGCGAGCAGGTCTAACCCCTTCTGCCACGATAATCGGCTCACCACACCAAACAAAGGCCTTTGTGCATCAACCGGCAGGCCCATGCGTTCCTGCAGGGCTATTTTGTTGTTTGCTCGCCTTGCCAAATGTTTCTCATCATAATGTGCCGCGAGGTAAACGTCCTTTGCAGGGTTCCAAACATTGGTGTCAATTCCATTTAAAATACCAGAGACCACCGCACGCCGCTGCATCAATAGCCCATCAAGCCCCATGCCACATTCTGGTTGCAGAATCTCCAGTGCATAGGTGGGTGAAACCGTCGTGATCCGATCGGCAAACTGTAATGCCGCCTTCAGATAACCGATGGTTCCATAATACTCCACGCCATCCACTTCAAATGATTTTGGTGGCAATAAAAGTTTGGACAAAAGATTAGCCGGAAACTGTCCTTGAAAGGCCAGATTATGTACCGTCGCAATACAAATCGGGTGTTGGCCACCGTCGTAATGCAAATAGGCCGGCACCAAGCCGGCTTGCCAATCATGAACATGCACGATATCCGGCGCAAACTCTGGCACGATGGTTTGTGCCAGATCAGCCCCGGCGCGCGCGAGTGCTGCAAAACGTTCAGCGTTATCGGGCCAATCTTTGCCATCCACGCCAACGTAGGGATTACCAGAGCGATCATATAAGTGCGGCGCATCGAGGACGAATAAATCCAGCCCATGCGCAGTGGCAGTCAAAATCCGCGCGGAGCCACCAAACAAAGTAGAGTAATGATGTACTGTTTCGCAGGCATCTATTGCTTTTAGTACGGCTGGATAGCCCGGCACCAGGGTACGGGTATGAATACCAAGCGGTGCCAGCGCCCCTGGCAAAGCCCCAACCACGTCAGCCAGACCACCAGTTTTGATTAGCGGATAAATTTCGGAAGCAACAGACAAAACCTGCAATTATGTCAATCCCAATTTATTAATCATCGGTTGCGTGATCAAGCAAATGCCTTTATCGGTTCGCCGGAATCGCTTGGCATCCAGTAGCGGATCTTCACCGACGACTAGTCCTTTGGGTATAACGACACCCCGATCGATCACCACATTGCGGAGTTGCGCCCCACGATGAATTTCTGCGTAGGGTAAAATTACGGCATTATTGATATTGGCATAGGAATGCACGTGCACGCCGGTATTAAGCAGCGTGTTGGTCAAAGCCGCCCCCGAGACAATACACCCGCCGGAGACCAGTGAGGAGATGGCCATGCCACGCCGTCCATCCAAATCATGTACGAATTTCGCCGGCGGCGTGATTTCCCCATACGTCCAAATCGGCCAGTCGCGATCATATAAATCAAGCTTTGGCACCACGTCGGTCAGGTCGATATTCGCTGACCAATAGGCATTCACGGTACCCACATCGCGCCAGTAGACATCGCTCTCCGCCGTTGAACGCACGCAGGACTGCGCAAAATGATGCGCGACTGCCTTACCATATTTTACCAGATAAGGGATGATATCGCGGCCAAAATCGCGCGTCGAACTTTTGTCAGCCGCGTCGCGTCTAAGTTGTTCGATCAAAAATTTTGTTTCGAACACATAAATGCCCATGCTTGCCAGAGCCACTTCTGGCTTGCCCGGCATCGGTGGCGGATTTTCCGGCTTTTCTAAAAAATCGATGATCCGGTTTTCCGCATCAATATGCATCACCCCAAACCCGCTGGCTTCCGTGAGAGGCACTTCCAGACAACCAACTGTGACATCAGCATTCTGGTCCACATGCTGCTGCAGCATCGGTTCATAATCCATTTTATAGACATGATCTCCCGCCAGCAAAATAATATGCTGTGGTGCATAGCCCTCTATAATATCAATATTTTGATAAACGGCGTCAGCCGTTCCCAGGTACCACATCTCCTCCGAAACGCGTTGACTGGCGGGTAAAATATCAAAACTCTCGTTGCGCTCCTGCCGGAAAAAGTTCCAACCACGTTGCAAATGCCTGATCAGACTGTGGGCCTTGTATTGGGTGGCCACCGCAATGCGCCGGATGCCAGAATTCAGAGCGTTCGAAAGTGCAAAATCAATAATCCGCGACTTACCTCCAAAGTAAACCGCCGGTTTGGCGCGGATGTCGGTAAGTTCCATCAACCGGGAGCCTCGGCCTCCGGCAAGCACGTAGGCCATCGTAGAACGGGCGAGGGGGGCATGGGGCGAGTGGCGGCTATTCATGAGGGCTGCTTCCGTATTTTATTATTTTCGTCTGAAGATAGGGCCACCAGGCGCACCAAAATGCGATGATGGAGTGGAGAGCCTAACAAAGCACGCAGAAAACTGCATTTCCAGAAAATTATTGCAAACCAGTGTAATGAAGATAAATAACGGCCAAAGGCGGCAACGTGATGTGCGCTGAAGCCGCAAATCCAAATGCTGGCGTTGCCACAGCCTCAACCTGCCCCAAATTCCCAACGCCAGACCCGCCATAAACCAGCGCATCAGTATTGAGGTCCTCCCGCCATATGCCGGCATGGGGTAACCCTATCTGATACCCATGTCGTGGCACGGGCGTTAGGTTACAAACCACAGCCACTGGCGCGTCATGCGCCTCCCCGTGGCGCAACCAGGCAAATACTGATTGCGCGGCATCATCAACAACCAGCCATTCAAACCCCTCGGCCTCACAATCGCGTACATGCAGGGCGCGACAGGTGCGGTACAACCCATTCAGGTCTCGCACCAATGATTGCACGCCGCGATGAAACGGGTAGGCCAATAAATGCCATTCCAATTCCGCGTCGAAATTCCATTCTCTTGTTTGGCCAAACTCAAGCCCCATAAACAGCAATTTTTTCCCTGGGCTCCCCCACATAAACGCTAAATAAGCCCGCACATTAGCAAAGCGCTGCCATTCATCACCAGGCATTTTGCCAACAATCGAGGATTTTCCATGCACAACCTCGTCATGGGAAACTGGCAGAACAAAATTTTCGGTAAACGCATAGGTCAGCCCAAAGGTCAGCTTATTATGGTGCCATTTGCGGTGCACAGGCTCTAGTGCAAAATAATCTAGTGTATCATTCATCCACCCCATATTCCATTTGAACCCAAAGCCCAGCCCGTTTTCATGCACCGGGCGGGAGACACCCGGCCAGGTCGTGGATTCTTCAGCAATAGTGAAAGTGCCGGGACTTTCCGCATATACCAGCGTATTGAATTGTTTAATAAATGCCACCGCGTCACGATTATCGTTGCTGCCATCCGGGTTCGGCGACCACTCGCCAGCCTTGCGGGAATAGTTCAGATAAAGCATCGAGGCCACGGCATCCACGCGCAGCCCATCGATATGAAAGCGCTCCAACCAATACAACGCATTGGCACATAAAAAACTTGCCACCTCGCGGCGGCCAAAATCATAAATCGCTGTGTTCCAGTCAGGGTGAAATCCTCGCTGCGGGTCGGCATGTTCATACAGCGCGGTGCCGTCAAAATGTGCAAGGCCGTGAATATCGGTCGGGAAATGCGCGGGCACCCAATCGAGAATAACTCCAATCCCCAATGCATGAGCACGGTCCACAAAGCGCGCAAATCCATCAGGGTCGCCAAATCTCTTGCTCGGCGCAAACAATCCGATCGGTTGATACCCCCATGAGGCATCGAGAGGATGTTCGGAGATGGGTAACAACTCAACATGCGTGAACCCCATGTCCGCGACATAGGGCAACAGTTGCTCTGCCAATTCATCGTATGAAAGGAACTCACCATCATCACGCCGCCGCCACGAGCCCAGATGCACTTCGTAAGTTGCCATCGGCTTACGCCGGGCCTCGCCAGTTCCCCGCTGGCGCATAAACGTCTCGTCAGTCCAGCTAAAATCATCCGTGCGCGCAACCACCGAGGCGGTAGAGGGGCGCTTCTCGGCGCTAAACCCCAGCGGGTCTGCCTTCAGTGGCAGAATTTCGTTATTTTTACTGAGAATTTCATATTTATAAGTTTCACCAACATCAAGACCGGGGATAAATATTTCCAATAGTCCAGAGTCAATACGCTTTCGCATCGTATGGCGGCGGCCGTCCCAT
>VFSW01003978.1_pt1 | contig 22103 bp, 19 predicted proteins | sample 5358111 | NCBI WGS metagenome assembly VFSW01 (sample SAMN11554181, study PRJNA540505) | mine drainage metagenome | isolation source: sediment from site ElyBrook_90M | place: USA: Ely Copper Mine, Vershire, VT | collected 2017 | reverse complement strand
ACCTGTCGCGCCAGGTCACGGTCGCCGACATCGAGACCGACGCGCTCTGGGAATTCCGGCGCGAGGCGGCCGCGCTCGCGCAGTTGAAGGCCGCGTGGTCCGCGCCGATTGCCGCCTCGGACGGGCGCACCGTCGGCACCTTCGCGACCTATCTGCGCCAGCCGGCCGTGCCCTCGCCGCGCGACCACGAGCTGATGCTGCGCATGGCGCAGATCGCGGGCATCGCGGTCGAGCGGCGCAGCGCCGAGGATGCCCTGCGCGACAGCGAGGCGCAGTTTCGCGGCCTGTTCGAGAGCGTCATGGAGGGCGTCTACCGCAGCACCCGCGACGGGCGGCTCACGGTGGTCAATCCCGCCTTCGTGCAGATGCTCGGGTACGAATCCGCCGGCGAGCTGCTCGAGGAGCCGGCGAGCGCGCTCTACTGGCATCCGCACGACCGAGACGCCTTCGTGCGGCGCATGGAGACCGCCGGCGAGGTCAGGAACCAGGAGGCCGTCCTCAGGCGCAAGGACGGCTCCATGCTGGTGGTGCTCGAGAACGGCCGCGTGATCCTCGACAAGCAGGGCCGGCTGACCGGCTTCGAGGGCACGATCGTCGACATCACCGAGCGCAAGCGCGCCGAGACCGCGGTCTTTCAGGCCAAGGAGCGCGCGCAGGTGACCCTCGAGTCCATCGGCGATGCGGTGATCACCACCGATTCGGCGGGCCGGATCGATTACATGAACCCGGTGGCCGAGAGCCTGACCGGCTGGGAGAGCCGCGAGGCCCAGGGACGGCGCATCGGCGAGGTGCTCACCGTGGTGGACGAGACCACGCGCGAGGCCTGCGAGAGCCCGGTGACGCGCGGCCTGCGCGAGGGGCCGGTCCTCGGGCTCGCCGAGCATGCGGGGCAGGTGGCCCGGCGGGACCAGCAGATCGGGATCCAGGATTCGGCCGCGCCGATCCGCGACCGGGCCGGCAACCTGATCGGCGCCGTGATGGTGTTCCACGACATCAGCAAGGAGCGCCGGCTGCATCGCGCGCTGCACTACCAGGCGAGCCACGACGCCCTGACCGGGCTGATCAATCGCCGCGAGTTCGAGAACCGGCTCACCAGCGCGGTGGAGAGCGTGCGTGCGGATGGCGCCTGCCGCCACGCGCTGCTCTACATGGACCTCGACCAGTTCAAGCTGGTCAACGACACCTGCGGACATCCGGCCGGCGATCAGCTGCTCAAGCAGATCACGGGCGTCCTGCAGTCGCGCATCCGCAGCGGCGACACCATCGCGCGCCTGGGGGGCGACGAATTCGGCATCCTGCTCGCCGACTGCTCGCTCGATCAGGCGCTGCGCATCGCGGACGGGCTGCGTCAGGCGGTTCGCGACTACCGCTTCGTCTGGCAGGACGGCGTGCTCGCCGTCGGCGTGAGCATCGGCATCGTCGAGATCGGCCCCGAGACCCCGACCGTGGCGAACGTCATGAGCGCCGCGGACGTGGCCTGCTACGCCGCGAAGGACCAGGGCCGCAACCGGGTGCAGCTGTACAAGCCGGACGAGGTGCCGGAGCGGCACCGCGAGATGCACTGGGTGTCGCGCCTGACCCGCGCCTGCGAGGAGAGCCGTTTCGAGCTGTACTACCAGCCCATCGTGCCGATCGGCGCCAATCGCCACGAGGGCGAGCATTTCGAGCTGATGCTCCGGCTGCGCGACGAGGCCGGGGCGCTGGTGGCGCCGGCGCAGTTCATTCCCGCGGCCGAGCGCTACAACGTGATGCCCGCGATCGACCGCTGGGTGGTCCGCCGGGCGCTCGAGCGGCTGGTGTACCGCGGCGACCGCGGCCTCAAGCCGTACACCATCGCCGTGAACCTCTCGGGCACGTCGCTCAACGACGAGCGCTTCCTCGAGTACCTGATCGCCGAATTGGGCGGGCACGACCTGCCCCGGGGGGCGATGTGCTTCGAGATCACCGAGACCGCGGCCATCGCGAACTTGAACAACGTCGCCCATTTCATGCGCGAACTGAAGTCCCTGGGATGCCATTTCGCGCTCGATGACTTCGGCAGCGGCCTGTCGTCCTTCATGTACCTGAAGACGCTGCCGGTCGATTACCTCAAGATCGACGGACAATTCATCGAGAACGTGACCCGCGATCCGATCGACCGGAGCATGGTCGAGGCGATCAGCCAGGTGGGCCGGGCCATGGGCATCCAGACCATCGCCGAGCGGGTCGAATCGGCCGAGGTGCTCGCCGCCCTCGGGGCGCTCGGGATCGGCTTCGCACAGGGCTTCCACGTCGCCGAGCCGCGCTCGACCGACAATTTTCCTTACCTCCGCGAGAAAATCTCCAAGAACTGACTGGGTGCGCTGCAGAGACTCCGAACGCAGACTTTCCTGAGTGATCGACGGGGTCCCCCCAGCTTTCGCCGTACCGACTTATGCCAGACGCGGTGAGCCCGCCCGTGGCTAATGAGCTTCGCGCGTTTCGGTGGCGCATCGCAGCATTGCCTCGGCCGCCGCCGGGCCGCCACGCCGCTCGTCTATTCGGCCGGCGCCTGCGCGCGCGACTCCGTGGCGTGATGCTGGGTCGAATCGCTCAAAAGGATAGGCTGTCCGTCCGTGTCGCGAATGCCGATCTCGGCGGTCCCAACCACTAAGTATGACGGGCAACGCGGTTGAGGGTGATCGGGGACGCCGGAAAGTTGCGAATATTCGTCGATTCGCAGCGTTCTCTAACCGAGCGTTCCACGGATTGCCGGGTTCATCTACCTGGTGATGCCATGAATAGTTTAAACTAGTACAAGTTGATCTCTTCAGGACCATCTCTCTTCAGGAGCATTGAGTTGCTCCGACCCGGTCGATAGCTTCGATGAACTTGGCTGCTGTTGGAGAACATGGGCGCGCGACGCGCCTACTCGGTGCACCAGTCTGGGCCCCTGATCGAGCATAATGAATTCGCGCTGACATTGAAGCGCGACCATTACTCCCAAGATGCCAGCGGGTCTTATGGCTTCACGAACTCGCACGGAACCGAAGGCACATAGGGACGTGCCTCTAAGGCTCGAATCGGTGGAAAGCCCCTTGAGGTCGAGTGGTGGGCAGTCACGACGCGCGACGCCGGGTTTGGCGGTGCGCGACTCATCGATTCGTCGTCCACGCGCCGGCGTGTGGTCCTTGCCATGAAGGTCGTGCTCTTCTGCGGCGGGCTTGGCACACGGTTGCGGGAAAATTCGGATACCACGCCGAAATCCCTGGTCAACATCGGCATCCGGCCGATCATGTGGCACCTGATGCGTTATTACGCGCATTATGGGCATCGGGAGTTCATCCTCTGCCTCGGCTATCGCGGCGACATGATCCGCGAATATTTCCTCAATTACCGCGAGACGCTCTCTAACGACTTCACCTTGAGCGACGGCGGACGCAGCATTGTGATGCACGATCGCGACATCGATGATTGGCGCATCACCTTCGTGGATACCGGCCTGCATGCCAACATCGGCCAACGTCTGCTGCGTGTTCGTGAGCATCTGGGCGACGATTCTATATTCCTCGCCAACTACAGCGACGGACTGTCGGATCTGCCGCTCGACAGGCAGTTGGCGGACTTTCAAAGCCAGAACGTGATAGGCAGCTTTGCCGCGGTCTCGATCGCACAGTCGTTTCACTCGGTGCGGATGGAACAGACGGGTCTGGTGACCCACGTCGGACCCATCGCCGATCAGGAAGTCCTCATCAACGGTGGCTATTTCGTCTTCCGCAAACAGATCTTCGACCACATCAATCCTGGCGATGAACTCGTGGAGCGACCCTTTCAGCGCCTCATCGCGCAGCGGCAGCTCGCCGCATTCCGGTGGGAGGGTTTTTGGCGCTGCATGGACACGTTCAAGGACAAGATCACGTTCGACCGGATGGAGGCGCGGCAAGAGTGCCCGTGGATGGTCTGGCGGCAACCGCGGGCGAAGCCCGGTTAGTATCGCTAGCCGGGCGAATCACTGATGCACACGTCTTGCCAGAAATCGCGGCCAGCGGGCATTGTGCCCGAGGGTGATTCCGCACCGATCGTGCCGGAGAGCTCGGTGCAGGGCAGCGTCCTCTTATTGTCCCAACGCCGTGTCGCCAATCTGGTGGCATATTGTCTCGCCTACGAATTCGAGGGCACGGTCGAGACCCTCACCGGCGCCGAGCGGATAGACGTGACCGATATGGCGGGACTGGAGGCTTCCCGGCGCATATACAAGCTGGCGCGCCGTATTTCCGGGTCACGCGGACTCGCCCGCGCCGTTGCACCTCACCCGCGGGCCAAGGTTCTGCTGGATCGTGACTTCGAACTGTTCTTTCCTGTCTTCAGCCACCCTTATGAACTGTACGCGCTAGCGTCGATCCCGAATTGGCGCCGGCGGTGCCGCAAGGCGGCCTGCTTCATAACCGAGGCGTGGTCCGACACGCTGCCGGAGTACTTGGTCGAGCTACTTTGCGAATTCGATCATGTGTTCGTGGGTATGCGCAATTGCATAGACGACGTGACGCGTATCACCGGCAGGCCGTGCAGCTACCTGCCGCTGGCCGTGGACGTGCCGCGGTTCGCGCCGCCATCGCTGAGCGATCCCCGTCCGATCGAGATTTGCAACATCGGACGGCGCTCCGCGGTGACGCATGCGGCGCTGATCGAGGAGTCCGAGCGTACCGGCCGCTTTTATTACTACGATACCGTTGCGGCGAGCGGTGCGGACTTGAAGCAGCGGACGTTTCGCATCGACAACCCGCGGGAGCATCGCGGCATGCTCTCGGCGCTGTTGAAGCGCAGCCGCTATTACATCGCCAACCGAAGTTACGTGAACATGCCGCAGTTTACGTTGGGGCGCGAGGAAATGTCGGCGCGGTTCTACGAGGGCGCGGCGGCCGGGACGGTCATGATCGGCGAGGCGCCGCGCGACGACGAATTCAAGCGGCAGTTCGATTGGCCCGACGCGGTGATTCATGTGCCGTTCGATTCACCGGACATTGCCCGCATCCTTGCCGATCTCGATAGGTATCCGGAGCGCTTGCAGGCGGTTCGGCGCAATAATTTACGGGAGGCGGCACGGCGGCACGATTGGCTGTACCGAATCCGAACCGTATTCGATGCTCTCGGTCTCCCGCCAACAACGGCGATGCATGTTCGGGCGCAGCGCCTTGAGCAGATCGCCTCGATGGTATGAAGGTCATGGAGATGACCTTTGGCATGCGCGTCGCAGCCCCTGCGCCCCCGGGATGACCGGACAATGATCTTCACCAAGACGAAGGTGGGTGGCGTGGTCGTGATCGACTTGGAACCGCGGCGGGACGACCGTGGTTTTTTCGCGCGTCAATGGTGCGCGGAGGAATTCGCGCGCGCGGGGCTTAATCCCGCGATCGCGCAGATCAACACGGCGCGCAGCATGGCCGCCGGCACGCTGCGCGGCGTGCATTACCAGTCGGCGCCGTACGCCGAGGCGAAGCTCGTGCGCTGCACGCGCGGCGCGGTGTTCGACGTCGCGGTCGACTTGCGGGCCGGCAGCCCGACCCGCGGGCAATGGTTCGGGATCGAACTCGACGCCGAGGTCGGCCGCATGCTCTACATTCCCGAGGGCTGCGGGCACGGCTACCTGACGCTCGTCTCGGGCACGGATCTGGCGTATCAGGCCTCGGTGCCCTACGCCCCCGGCAGCACGGGCGGTGTGCGTTACGATGACCCTGCCTTTGGCATTCAGTGGCCCGGAGCGGTCAAGGTGATTTCGCCGCAGGACTTGGCATGGCCCGACTTTCACGCGGGCGCCGCGTGAGGTTTTGCCCGTGAGTGGCGACGCGACGCGGGTACTCGTGACCGGGGCGACCGGCTTTCTCGGCGGCCATTGTCTGCGCCCGTTGGTGGCCCGCGGTTACGATGTGCTGGCTCTGCATCACACACGTCCGGTCTGGGACGAGCCGGGCGTGCGCTGGCTGCGTGGCGACGTCATGGACCGCCCGGCCATGCGAGCCTTGCTGGAAGAGCACCGGCCGGCCGGCCTGCTTCATCTCGCTTGGTACGTCGAGCCGGGCAAGCTCATAACACATCCGAGCAATCTCGCCTGGGTGGCTGCCAGCCTCGATCTGGTGCAGACCTTTCGCAACTGCGGCGGGGAGCGCTGCACGATCAGCGGATCGTGCTACGAGTACGACTGGCGCTACGGTTATTGTGTGGAGGGTGTGACGCCGTGCGAAGCGGACACGCTGTACGGTGCCGCGAAGGACGCCTTGCGGCGCGCCTTCCTCGCCTATTGCGACGTGTCAGGTCTGTCCGGTTCTTGGGGGCGGGCGTTCTTCATGTACGGACCGCGTGAGAACCCCTCGCGACTCGTGTCGTCCGTGATCCTGTCGCTGCTGCGCGGGCAGCCGGCGAAGTCCTCGCACGGACTGCAGGTGCGCGATTATTTGCACATCCAAGACGTGGCCGACGGCCTCGTGGCCTTGTTTGCCTCGGGGAGCCGGGGCGCCTTCAACATCGCCGCGGGTACCGCCGTCACGATTCGCGAAATCGTCGAACGTCTGGGACGCATCACCGGCCGCTCCGACCTGCTGCAGATTGGTGCGCTGCCTGCGCGCGCTAACGACGCTCCGCTGGTACTCGGCGACGGGCGCCACGCGGCGACCGGATTTGGCTGGAGACCCGCCATCGATCTGGAGCGTGGCCTCGAGGCGACGGTGGCGTGGTGGCGAGAGAGATTGAACCACCCGGGGGCGCCAGGCTAGATGACGAACATTGCGATTCTTGGCACGGGGATGGCGGGTTTCGGCGCCGCGCACGCGGCGCATGAGGCTGGCGTACGCGCGGTGATGTACGACATGCACGATCATATCGGCGGTCATACGGCCTCCTATGCGTTCCCCGGCGGCTGGACGTTCGATGAGGGGCCTCACGTCTCTTTCACGGAGGACGCCCGCATTCAGGAGTTGCTGGCCGCGAACGTCGACGGCAAGTACGAGTCGTACGGTACCCGAGTCAATAATTACTGGAAGGGGCATTGGATCAAGCATCCGGCGCAGATCAATCTGCATGGATTGCCGACCGACCTCGTGACCAAGATCCTGCTCGAGTTCGTCGAGGTGTCTCAGCGGCGCGAACCGCCAATCATTCGCAATTACGAAGATTGGCTGCGAGCGAGTTTCGGGAACACGTTTTCCGAGACGTTTCCAATGGAATACACGATCAAATACCACACGACCACCGCCGCGAACATGAATGCGGCATGGATCGGCCCGCGTCTGTACCGGCCGAAGCTCGAGGAATTGTTTCGTGGCGCGCTGCAACCAAGGTCCGACGACGTGCATTACATCGCCGGGTTTCGCTACCCGACTCGTGGTGGCTTCGTTCAGTACCTAGAGCCCTTCCGGCGGATCGCCGACATCCGTCTGAATCATCAGGTTACGGGCATCGATCCGAAGCGTAAGCGGCTGCGTTTCCGCAACGGCAACGTGGCCGAATACGATGGATTGGTCTCCTCGATACCGCTGCCAGAACTCGTGCCGATGATCGACGACGCCCCGGCCGACGTGGTGGACGCTGCCTCCCGGTTGGCCTGTAGCGAGGCAGTGGTCGTCAGTCTTGGTATCGATCGTCCCGATCTCGTCGATGCCCATTGGTCCTACTTCTACGATCGCGACGTTTTCTTCACACGCCTGAGCACCCCGCATCTGCAGTCGCCGCATAACGTTCCGCCGGGATGCGGTAGCCTGCAGGCCGAATGCTATTATTCCAAGAAATATCGGCCGATCGACCGCCGGCCGGAGGATTGCATCGAGCCTGTCATCGCCGACCTGAGGCGCTGCGGAGTGCTTCGCGAGACCGATAAGATCCTGTTTCGTCATGCCATGCACGTCCCGTACGCCAACGTGATCTTCGACCTGGAGTCGACGCCGGCGGCCACCGCGGTTCACGGGTATCTCGACGACATCGGCATTGGTTATTGCGGTCGCTATGGCGACTGGGCCTATATCTGGACCGACCAATCGTTCGTAAGCGGTGAGGCGGCGCTGCGAAAAGTGTTGGACGGCTCGAAGTCCCGATGACGTTGCGATTCGTTCCGGATCTGCCGCCGAACGGCACGGTGCTGTGTCTCGGTGCCCACTGCGACGACATCGAGATCGGCTGTGGCGGGTCGCTCATCGAGCTTCGCATCCGGCGGCCGGACTTGCGGTTCGTCTGGGTGGTGTTCTCGGGCGACGAGGTTCGTGAGGCCGAGACCCGCGCGGCGGCCGCGGCGCTAATCGGTGCCGGTTCCCATTTGCTCGTGGAGGTGCAGCGATTCCGCGTGGGCTATTTCCCGCACGCCGGTGCGCAGATTAAGGATGCGTTCGAAGTGCTGCGGGCGCGCGTCACGCCGGATCTCGTGCTGACCCACTATCTCGCGGATCGTCATCAGGATCATCGGGTCGTCGCCGAATTGACCTGGAACACGTTTCGAAGCCACGCGATTCTCGAGTACGAGATACCGAAATACGAGGGCGATCTCGGTTCTCCGGGAGTGTTCTGCCCGCTCTCTGCCGCGACGGTCGACCGCAAGGTCGATGCCTTGATGTCCTGCTTCCCGTCGCAGCGGAATCACCAATGGTTCGATCCGGAGCTGTTCCGAGGTCACCTGCGACTGCGAGGAATCGAGTGCAATTCACCGTCTCGGTATGCCGAGGCGTTTCACGGACGCAAACTTCTGATCTAGACCGATGGAATTCCGAGGCCATGCAAATACACAGGCAATTGATCGCATTGAAGCAACTGCTGCACGAGGACCTTGACTCGATCTGTGCGGACCTCGCGTCGGAATTCGGCGAGATGTCGGGTGGTCGATTGCTCGTCACGGGCGGCGGCGGCTTTCTTGGCTACTACCTGGTGCAGGCGGTCCTGCATTGGAACGATTCGCGTGCGGCGGGCGCGAAGATTAATTTGACGGTGTACGACAACTACGTCCGCGGGGTGCCGGAGTGGCTCGAGGCGCTGCGCGGGCGGCCGGACCTCGAGCTGCGCCGCGTCGACATGATCGAAGCGCTCCCTGCGGACATCGGGCACTTCGATTACATAGTGCATGCAGCCGGAATCGCCTCGCCGATCTATTACCGCGCCAAACCTCTGCAGTGCATCGACGCGAACATCAACGGCCTTCGCAACCTCCTGGACTACGCGGTCGTGGAGCGAGATGCGGGCCGACCATTGCGCGGCTTCCTGTTCTATTCATCGAGTGAGATTTATGGTGATCCGGCGGCTTCGGAAATTCCGACGCCGGAGACCTATCGCGGCTACGTGTCCTGTACGGGCCCGCGCGCTTGTTACGACGAATCGAAGCGGTTCGGTGAGACGCTGTGCGTGACCTTTGCGAGGCAGGAGGGGATCCCGGTTCGCATGGCGCGTCCGTTCAACAACTACGGCCCCGGATTGAAGATCACCGATGGGCGCGTGATTCCGGACTTCGCGAAGGACATCCTCGCTGGTCGCGACATCGTCATGCTTTCTGACGGAAGCCCGAAGCGTACCTTCTGCTACGCCGCCGACGCGGTGACGGGGTACTTCAAGGTGCTGGTCCGGGGAGGTCGTGGCGAGCCGTACAATATCGGGATCGATCGGCCGGAAATCTCCGTCGCTGAACTCGCGAATCTGGCCGTGCGGGCCGCCGGGGACCTGTTCGGGTATCGGGGCAAGGTGGTTCTGGGGCGCAGCCAGGAGGCCGACTATCTGATCGACAATCCGAACCGGCGCTGCCCGGTGATCGACAAGGCGCGCAAGGAGCTGGGATTCGAGCCGAAGGTGCTGATCGAGGAAGGCATCTATCGCTCCCTTATTTGGTACGGCCATAATCGAATCGCGCCGGCGGCCTAATGAAGATATCAATCGTCGGTACGGGTTACGTGGGGCTGGTGACGGGTACGTGTCTCGCCGACGGCGGTCACGACGTCGTGTGCGTGGACGTCGATCCGCGCAAGGTGGACATGATCAATTCGGCCCAGGCGCCGATTCACGAGGCGGGACTCCCGGAGATGCTTCGGCGAAACGCCGGCGTACGGCTTCGGGCATCGACCGATCTGGCTGGCGCGGTGGCCACCACGGAGATGACGTTTATAGCGGTCGGCACGCCGGCGGCAGGCGGCAAGATCGACCTGCGATACGTTGAGGCGGCATCTACGGAGATCGGCGCCGCGCTGCGCGACAAAAGTGACTATCATGTAGTGGTAGTCAAGAGCACGGTGATCCCCGGCACGACCGGGGGCGTAGTGCGCGCGGCCCTGGAGCGCGCCTCCGGCAAGGCCGCCGGAGACGACTTCGGTCTCGGGATGAATCCGGAGTTCCTGACGGAAGGCACCGCGGTCGCGGATTTCTCACGGCCGGACCGGCTCGTACTCGGGGGCATCGACAATCGCACCCATGAGGCGCTGCGCAGCCTATATGCGGAATTCGACGAGTCGGTGCCGCGCATCGTCACCAATCCGACCACGGCGGAGATGATCAAGTACGCCTCCAACGCGGTGCTCGCCACCATGATCTCGTTCTCCAACGAGATCGCGCGGCTGTGCTCGAGCGTGGGCGGCGTCGATGCAATCGAGGTGATGCGCGGCGTGCACCAGGCGTGCTATTTCACGACCCGCCGCGGCGCCGAGCGGATCACGGCGGGCATCACGAGCTTTCTCGAACCCGGCTGCGGCTTCGGCGGCAGCTGTTTGCCGAAGGACGTCACCGCGTTAATCGGGCAGGGCCGCGACCAGGGGCTTTCGATGCCGCTCCTGCAGAGCGTGCTCGACATCAACCGCGGCCAGCCCGACGAGATATTGCGCCTGATCGCTCGCCATTACCCGTCGCTTCACGACGTGAGCGTCGCCGTGCTTGGCATCGCCTTCAAGCCGGATACCGATGACGTGCGCGAATCGCCCGCCTTCCCGATTCTGCGTAAGCTGAAGGCTCAGGGCGCACGTCTGACCGCCTACGATCCGGTTGCCCGTCCCGTGGATCACGCTGACTTGGTCGGCGTGACCCTGGCGGGATCGCTGCCGGAGTCGGTCTCGCGGGCGCAGATCGTGGTGCTGGTCACGCGCTGGGCGGAATTCGGGGGCCTGCGCGACGTGCTGGCGGCCGCGGGCAACCGGCCGCTCGTCGTGGACGGCCGCCGCATGCTCGATCCGCGGACCTTCGAGCGCTACGAGGGTATCGGACTTTGATCCGTCGCGCGATACCATGAAGCCACTGCGAGTTGCCCTTTATGGCAATTTCGGCGCCGGTAATCTCGGTAACGAGTGCACCCTTCAGGCGGTCATCGAGAAGATCCGCGAGCGCTGCCCGGAGGCCGAGTTGCTGTGCCTGTGCACCGATCCAGATGACGTGCGGCGGCGTCACGGCATAGCGGCGCTCAGTGCCTCGACGCGTGGCGGCGTGGAGGTCGCGGCTGCCGATACCGAGGCGGCGGCCGCGGTACGACGAAGTATCGGACTGCTCGCGAGGCTGCTTCGCGTCCTGTTTCGGCGCATCCCGGCGGAGCTCGCACACTGGGTGAAGATGCTGCGAGTGGTCGGCTCGATGGACCTGCTGGTGGTCGCGGGCACCGGCATCGTCGCCGATTACATGTGCGGGCCGCTCGGCTGGCCCTACGACATGTTCAAGCTGGGCGTCGTCGCCAGGCTCACGGGAGCGAAGTTCGTGTTCCTGAGTGTCGGTGCGGGTCCGATCGACCGCCGCTTGAGCCGATTCTTCTTGAAGACGAGCCTGCGGCTCGCTGCGCAGCGCAGCTATCGCGACGAGGCGTCGAAGCGCTACCTGCAAAGCATCGGCTTCGACGCCGCCCGCGATCCGGTTTTTCCGGACGTGGTGTTCGGCCTTGGGGAGCGGCACCTGAAGGCGCCTGCGGCCGCGCTCGCGGTACGGCGCATCGTCGGGCTGGGGCTCAAGGACTACTCCGGCGTCGTGGGACTCCTGGAGACGGCTGAATACAGGCATTATATGGAAACCATGTGCGCCTTCGTCGCATGGTTGCACGCGCACGGCTATGCGGTGCGTGTGCTGATCGGCGATTTCCAGTACGACAGCCGCGTGCGCGATGAATTCGTTGCGCTCTACCGCAGCCGCTACCCGGCGGCGGACCCGGCGCTGCTGATCGCTGAGCCGGCCCTGAGCGTCGACGAGCTGCTGCGGCAGCTCGCGGAAATCGACTGCGTCATTTCTCCGCGCTATCACAACCTCGTGATGTCGATGATCCAGGACAAGCCTGCCATGGCCCTGTCGGACCACGCCAAGCTCGATGCGCTGCTCATCGAACTGGATCTGGCACGCTATCTAGTCCCTCTCGCGGGTCTGGACAGCGGTGCGCTCATCGCGCGCTTCGAGCAGTTCGAGGGCGAGTCGGCGCGGCTCAAAGACCATATCCGTGGGCGCTTGGCGCGCTACCGCGGCGCCATCGACACGCTGTACGCCTCCATGCTGCCGCCGGCGGCACCCCGCTGATGGCGGCGACCGCCATGGAGTGATCGTCAGATGACGGCTGCATCCACCCGGGATTTGACCATGCGGATTCACCGCGCCGTCTGGAAACGGCTACCGGCCGTGGTACGCGATGGCCGCATCGGTCGCTGGTACGGCGGCGTGCTGCACGACCTGGTGTGCCGCCACGCGAACCGCCGCCAATACTATGGCACGTTCTTCTTGCGAAACCGGCCGCAGCTCGAGCAGATCCGGCGCCTCGTCGATGCGCGGCCCGCGCGCTCGAGCCTACGACTGGCGGTCTTGGGCTGCAGCAGCGGTGCGGAGGTCTATTCCGTGATCTGGACCATCCGCTCGGCGCGGCCGGATCTCGATCTGCAGGTTCAGGCGGTCGACATTTCGCCCGAGATCCTGGAAGTCGCCCGGCGGGGGGTGTACACGGACGCGAACTCCGAGCTCGAGGGCCGCTCGCTCTTCGAGCGCATGACCGAGGCAGAGCGACAGTCTGTGTTCTGCTGGGATGGTGCACGCGGCACCGTGAAGGATGGACTCCGGCAGGGCATCACCTGGCATCTGGGCGACGCCGGCGATCTTGCCCTCGTCACAAAGCTCGGGCCCCAGGACATCGTGCTGGCGAGCAATTTCCTCTGTCACATGGATCCCCCCGCGGCCGAACGCTGCCTTCGGAACATCGCGAGGCTGGTCACGCCCGGCGGCCACCTCTTCGTGCTCGGCGTCGATCTGGACGTGCGCGCCCGGTTGGCACGCGAGCTTGGTTGGGAGCCGTTGCCGGAACTGCTGCGCGAGATGCACGACGGTGATCCGTCGGTGCGCAACGACTGGCCTTGGAACTGGTGGGGCCTCGAGCCCCTCGACGAGCGCCGCTCCGATTGGCGGCTACGTTACGCAATCGCGTTTCGCGTGCCCCGGTCCTAGGGCATGGCGAGCGTGAAGGTATCGACGTCGTGCCCCGCGACGACGGCGACGACCGGTCTGTCTTCCTGCCGATGTACGATCGGCGGTGCACTGATCTACGCTCCCGCGTCGAAGCGCTGCTAGCCCGCCGATCACGAATCGCGAGCCTGCGGAATGGCAATGGGGTCGAATTGCCGCGATGCAGTATCGTGCGGACCGATGGAGCTGCTATGCATTGGCGGCTTGTGTGCCCGAAGACTTTCGTAACGTGCAAGAATATGATTTATCGTATGAATTTAACGATCGACTGCGAGTCAGAGACCCGAAAAATGCGCTTCGATTTGCAGCCGCGCCTCGCCAACGCCCTGATCCGGATCGAGCCGCTCGAGCCGACCGACTTCGAGGCGCTGTACGCGGTGGCCGCCGATCCGCTGATCTGGGAGCAGCACCCGAATCCCGACCGGCACCGGCGCGACGTGTTCGAGACCTTCTTCCAGGGCGCGCTCGAGTCGCGCGGCGCGCTGCGCGTGCACGACGCGGCGAGCGGCGCGCTCATCGGCAGCTCGCGCTACTACGACCTCGACGCGGCGGCGCACACGGTCGCCATCGGGTACACCTTCATCGACCGCGCCCATTGGGGCCGCGGCTACAACCGCGCACTCAAGACCCTGATGCTCGATCACGCCTATCGGCAGGTCGAGCGCGTGCTGTTTCACGTCGGCGAACGGAATCTGCGCTCGCGCAAGGCCATGGAGAAGCTCGGTGCGGCGCTGATCGGGCAAGCGCCCATCGCCTATCACGGGGAGCCGGCCAAGGTGAACGTGATCTATGCGATCGACAAGGCGGCCTGGGCGGCCTCGCCGGCGCGCTGGCCATGACCGCGGGAGGAGACATGAGGCGCCTGGACCGCCGGCTCGCCGTCGCGCCCATGATGGAGTGGACCGACCGCCACTGCCGGTACCTGCATCGGCTGTATGCCCCGCATGCCCTGCTCTACACGGAGATGATCACCTGCGCGGCGCTGCTGCGCGGCGACGCCGCACGCCTGCTCGAGCACGATCCGGCCGAGCATCCGCTCGCCCTGCAGCTCGGCGGCAGCGAGCCGCGCGAGCTCGCGCAGGCCGCGGCCCTCGGCGCGGCGGCGGGCTTCGCCGAGATCAATTTGAACTGCGGCTGCCCGAGCGATCGCGTCAGGAACGGAGCCTTCGGTGCCTGCCTCATGCTCGATCCGCGGCGGGTCGCGGATTGCGTGCGCGGCATGCGCGAGGCCGTCGACCGGCCGGTCACCGTGAAGTGCCGCATCGGCATCGATGCGCGCGAGGACTACGGGTTCTTCGCGGATTTCGCGGGGGCGGTCCTCGAGGCCGGCGCCGACGCGCTCATCGTGCACGCCCGCACGGCCATCCTCGCGGGCCTCTCGCCCAAGGAGAATCGGGAGATCCCACCGCTCAAGCACGAGTACGTGTATCGCCTGAAGGGCGAGCGCCCGAGCACGCCCATCGTGCTGAACGGCGGCCTGGCGGACCCGGCCGCGGCGCGCGAGGCGCTCGCCCGCGGTCTCGACGGCGTGATGATCGGGCGCGCCGCCTATCACCGCCCGGCGCTGCTCGCCGAGCTCGAGCGCGAGCTGATCGATCGCGGGTGGCCGATCCCGGATCCGGCCGGCATCGTCGAGCGCATGGTCGGCTATGCGCGCGCCCAGGCGCGGCGCGGGGTGCGCCTGCATTCGATCACGCGCCACATGCACGGACTGCTCGCCGGCTGCGACGGAGCCCGGGCGTGGCGGCGTTTCCTCTCGGACATCGCGGGCCGGCCCGGGGCGCCGCCGGAAACGCTATTTTCGGCACTACCGATACTCGAGAGGGCGGCCGCGGCGTAATCGGCTGCGCGGCGCCGGCCAGGTTAAGTATAATTCGGCGGCATGATGGGGCAAGAAGTCGAAGTGGCGATCGTGTTCGCGGACGTCGTGGGCAGCACCAAGCTCTACGAACTGCTCGGCGATATTCGCGCCCGCGACATGGTGGCGATCTGCATCGAGGTGATGCGCACCGCGACCGAGCAGAACCGCGGGACCGTCATCAAGACCATGGGCGACGAGGTCATGGCGACCTTTCCGACCGCCGATGACGCCCTGAACGCCGCCGCGCAGATGCAGAAGCAAATCGTGCTGCATCCCGGGCTCAAGGTGGACGAGCAGTCGGTCGCGATCCGCATCGGCTGCAACTTCGGGCCGGTGGTCGTGGAGAACCGCGACATCTTCGGCTCCGCCGTGCACACCGCGAACCGCATGACCAGCCAGGCGAAGGCCGGTCAGATCATCACCACGGCCACCATGGTCGAGGAGCTGTCGAGCGAATGGCGGGCGTCCGTGCGGCAGATCGACATCGCCACCTTGAAGGGGCGCAGCAGCGAAGTGGCGCTGTACGAGGTGCTCTGGCAGACCGAGGACATCACCAGCATGGTGCCGGCCATCGCGATCGCCGCCCGCGATCGCGGCGCGCAGCCGCAGCGGCTGCGGCTGCGGTATCAGGGCCAGGAGGTGCTGGTGCAGGACAGCCGCGCCAACATCTCCATGGGCCGCGCCGAGGAGAACGACCTGGTGGTGAAGGGCAATCTGATCTCGCGGCTGCACGCGCGGGTGGAGCTGAACCGCAACAAGTTCATCCTCATCGACCAGAGCACCAACGGCACCTTCATCCTCGGCAAGGACGGCGAGGAGTCGTTCGTGCGGCGTGACTCGATGCAGCTGCGCGGCGAGGGGCTGATCGGTCTCGGCAAGGCCCCCGATAGCAACTCCTCGCAGGTGATCCGCTACTCCTGCGAGGAGTGAGCCGCGGTGCAGCCCCCGGCACGCCGACGTTCACCGACCCGTCCCGGGGCGGCGCTGCTCGCGCTGCGTTCGTTCGCACTGCTCCCGCTCGCGCTGCTCGCGAGCGCCGGCCGCGCGCAGGCCCCGGCGATCGAGGGCCTGGACATCAAGGTCGTGGCCGAAGTCGCCGCGCGGGCCGGCGCGCCGGATGGGCGCACCGCGACGCTCGCGCCCGCGGACCGGGTCGTGCCGGGCGATACGGTGATCTACACCCTGGAGGTGCGCAACCCCGGCCCCGGCCCGGTGCAGGGCGCGACGGTCACCTATCCGGTGCCGGAGCACATGCGCTACCTCGCGGACTCGGCGGTGGGGCCGGGCGCCGTGGTCACGGTGTCGGCCGACGACGGGCGGGTCTTCGAGGCGCCCGACCGCCTGACCGCGGCGGCCGATTGCACGCATATTCGATGGCACCTCGGGAACACGCTCAAGGCCCATTCGGTGGCGTTCCTGCGCTTTCGCGCCGTCGTGAAATAGCGGGCGCACCATCGACATCGACTACCAAGACGTGTTCGGCAACTCAGGGCCGCTCGCCCGGGCGCTGCCCGGCTATGCCCATCGCCCCGAGCAGGCCGCCATGGCGCGGGCGGTCGGCGCGGCGCTCGCGCGCGCCGAGCCGCTCATCGGCGAGGCGGGCACCGGCACGGGCAAGACCTTCGCCTACCTCGTGCCCGCGCTGCTGTCCGGACGCAGCGTGGTGATCTCCACCGGCACGCGCACCTTGCAGGATCAGCTGTTTCGCCGCGACCTGCCGCTGCTCGCGCGCGGCCTGGGGCTGCCCGTGCAGGTGGCGCTGCTCAAGGGGCGCGGCAACTACCTGTGCCGCCATCGGCTGGAGCTCGCGACCGGGCAGGCGGCGCTGCCCGGCATGGAGCGCGGCATGGCCCGGCTGCTCGCGCGCGTGCAGCGCTGGGCGGCCGCCACCCAAAGCGGCGACCTCGCCGAGCTCACCGACGTGCCCGAGCAGTCGCCGGTGCGGCCCCTGGTCACCTCGACGCGCGAGAACTGCCTCGGCGCCGAATGCGGGCATTACGCGCGCTGTCACGTGTTCGAGGCGCGCCGCGCCGCGCAGACCGCCGCCGTGGTGGTGGTCAATCATCATCTGCTGCTCGCCGACCTGACCCTGAAGGACGAGGGCTTCGGCGACCTGCTGCCGGGCGCCGATGCGGTGATTCTCGACGAGGCCCATCAGGTGCCGGACATCGCCGCGCAGTTCTTTGGCCAGACCTGGTCGGTGCGCCAGGTGCAGCACCTGCTGCGCGACGTCGCCGCGGAGATGGCGGCCGCCGCCGTGCGTGCGCCCGCGGTGAACGCGGCGGCCGCGGCGCTCGAGTCCGCGCTCGAGGACCTGCGCCACGCGCTGCCCGGGGGCGGCGGCCGGCGCGAGTGGTCGGATCTGTCGGATGATTTCCTCGACGCGCTGCCGGCGGCCGACGCGGCGCTCGCCGATCTCGCCGCGCAGCTCGAGGGCCTCGGCGCCGGCGCCGGCACGGGCGCCTGCGCGCGCCGGGCCGGGTCCCTGCGGCTCGCGCTCGCGGCGATCCGCGACCTCGACGCCGACTCGGGCCTGCGCTGGGTCGAGGCCGGGCCCGCCGGGCTCACCCTGCAGTACACGCCCTTCGAGGTGGCCGAGCGGCTGCGCGGCTACGTCGAGGCGCGGCCCTGCGCCTGGGTGTTCACCTCGGCGACGCTCGCGGTCGGCGACGATTTCACGCACTTCGCGGCGCGGGTGGGGCTGCCGGAGGCGCGCACGCTGCGCATCGAGAGTCCCTTCGACTATCGCGAGCAGGCGCGCATCTACCTGCCGCGCGGCATGCCCGATCCGCAGGCTCCGGGCTTCGCCGCGCGCTTCATCGACGCCTGTGCACCGCTCCTCGAGGCCGGCGGCGGCCGCGCCTTCCTGCTGTACACCAGTTACCGGGCGCTCGGCGAGGGCGTGCAGGCGCTCGAGGCGCGCTTCCCGCAGCCGCCGTTTCCCGTGCTGGTGCAGGGTCAGGCGCCGCGCGAGGCCCTGCTGCAGCGGTTTCGCGACCTCGGCAACGCGGTGCTGCTCGCCACGGGCAGCTTCTGGGAGGGCGTGGACGTGAAGGGCGAGGCACTATCGATCGTCGCCATCGACAAGCTGCCGTTCGCCTCGCCGGACGATCCGCTGCTCAAGGCGCGGCTCGAGGGCATCCGGCGCCGCGGCGGCAATCCCTTCTTCGAGCACCAGCTGCCCCAGGCGGTGCTCGCGCTGAAGCAGGGGGTGGGCCGCCTGATTCGCGACGCCGGGGACTTCGGCGTCATCGTGCTGGCCGACCCGCGCCTCACCACCAAGGCCTATGGGCGGGTGTTCATGGCTGCGCTGCCGCCGAGCCCGGTGCTCACCGACGGTGCGGCGGCGGCCCGCTTTCTCGCCGAGCGGCTGGCGCAGGCGCACGCGTGAGGCTGCTCGCGCTCGACACGGCCACGGAAGCCTGCTCGGTGGCGCTGATCGACGGTGAGGCCGTGCTCGGGCGCGAGGCGGAGCTCGCGCGCGGCCACGCCGAGACTCTGCTCGAGATGATCGGGCAGGTGATGGCGGAGGCCGGGCTCACCTTCGCCCGCCTGGACGGCCTGGCCGCGAGCATCGGCCCCGGCTCCTTCACCGGCGTGCGTGTCTGCGTCAGCGTGGCTCAGGGACTGGCCCTGGGCGCGGGCCTGCCCGTGGTGCCGGTCACCACCCTGGAGGCGCTCGCCGCGCAGGTGATCGGCGGCGCCGACCAGCGCGCGCTGGCCTGCCTGGACGCGCGCATGGGCGAGGTGTACTGGGCGGGCCTGCGGGGCGACCCGGCCCGTGGCGTCGCCTTCGAGGGGCGGCCTGCCGTGGGCGCGCCCGAAACGGTGCGCCCGCCGTGGGGCGCGCTCCCCTGCCGGGGTATCGGCCGGGGATTCGATGCCCACCCGAGCCTGGCCGGAATGGCCGGCGTCGAGCTCGCCGCTGAGCACCGGCGCGCCCTGCCGCGGGCGCGCGACATCGCCCGGCTCGGCGGCCTGCGGCTCGCGCTCGGCCTCGGGCGGGACCCGGCCGAGCTCCAGCCGCTGTATCTGCGCGACAAGGTGGCCCTCACCGAAGCCGAGCGGGCGGCCAAATAGGACCAGTCACGTAACTGTCACATCGGGCGGTTCTAATAGATGAATCAATGGACTAGGGACCGACGACTGCTATGACGGCCAAGCGCATCCTGATCGTGGAAGACGAAAAGGCGATTCGCGACATGATCGCCTTCGGCCTGCGCCGCGCCGGCTACGAGGTGAGCGAGGCGGAGGACTGCCGGTCGGCGCGCGCGCAGATCGTCGACGCCCGACCCGACCTGCTGCTGGTCGATTGGATGCTGCCCGACATGAGCGGCCTGGAGTTGACCCGGACCCTGCGCCGCTCCAAGGACACCGCGGAGATCCCCGTGATCATGCTCACGGCCAAGGCCGAGGAGCAGGACAAGATCGGCGGGCTCGACTGCGGCGCCGACGACTACATCACCAAGCCGTTTTCGCCGCGCGAGCTGCTGGCGCGCATCCAGGCGGTGCTGCGCCGCGCCGCGCCGGCGGGCGGCTCGGACGTCGTGGAGGTCGAGGGCCTGAAGCTCGACGATTCGAGCCATCGGGTGAGCACCGGCGAGCGCGAGATCGCCCTCGGCCCCACCGAGTACCGGCTGCTGCACTTCTTCATGACCCATCCGGAACGGGTGTTCAGCCGCGGCCAGCTGCTCGACCGCGTCTGGGGCGGCAACACCTATGTCGAGGAGCGCACCGTGGACGTGCACATCCGGCGCCTGCGCAAGGCGCTCGAGCCGTTCTCCCTCGAACGGCTGGTGCAGACGGTGCGCGGCTCCGGGTACCGCTTCTCGACGCGCGAATCGTGAGCCCCGGCGAGCTGTGACGAGCGACGCGATCCCGCGGCGCAAGGGGCTTAACATACGCCCATGGTAGCCATGTGGACCTTCGCCCTCGCGCGGCTGGCGGGCATCCTGCTGCTCGGCCTGTTCGCGGGCCTGCTCGTCGGGCCGATCTGGCTGTGGCTGCTGCTGACGGCCTGCCTGTACCTCGCCTGGCAGCTCCTCAATCTTTACCGCCTCGACCGATGGCTGCGCCTGCGCTCGCAGATCGATCCGCCGAACCTCGGCGGGATCTGGGGCGACGTGATCGCCCAGGTGGTCCGGCTGCATCGCCGCAAGCGCTATCACAAGCAGCGGCTGGTGCAGCTGTTTCGCGAGCTGCGGCGCTCGACCGCGGCGCTGCCGGACGGCGTGATCATCCTGAGCAACCAGCACGAGATCGTCTGGTTCAATCGGCAGGCCGCGCTGCTGCTCGGCCTGAAGCGCCCCGTGGACGTGGGCCTGCGGGTGGACAACCTGATCCGCGCCCCGGAATTCGTCCATTACCTGCACGGCGAGGACTTCTCCACGCCGCTGCTGATCCGCTCGCCGGTGCGCGCCGAATCCTGCCTCGAGCTCACCCTGGTGCCCTACGGCGCCGGTCAATCGCTGCTGCTGGTGCGCGACGTGACCCGCCAGATCCACCTCGAGGCCATGCGCAAGGACTTCGTGGCGAACGCCTCGCACGAGCTGCGCACGCCGCTCACCGTCATCAGCGGCTACCTCGACACGCTCGCCGACGATCCCTCGATCGACCGGGGCTGGGCCGGGCCGATCCGCGACATGCGGGCCCAGGCGCAGCGCATGAACGCCATCATCGGCGACCTGCTCGAGCTGTCGCGCCTGGAGTCGGCCGACAGCGACGCGCCGCGCGACCCGGTCGACGTGCCGCGCCTGCTCGAGCGCCTGCATCGCGACGCCCTGGCGAGCGCGGACCGCCCGCGGCAGGTGCTGCTCGAGCTCGAGACCGACTGCGGCCTGTACGGCTCGGCGCACGAGATCGAATCGGCGTTCACCAACCTGCTCGTGAACGGCCTGAAGTACACTCTGGCCGACGGCACGGTGCGCATGCGCTGGTGGACCGACGAGGAGGGCGCCTGCTTCGCGGTGATCGACAGCGGCATCGGCATCCCCGCCGAGCACATCCCGAGGCTCACGGAGCGCTTCTACCGGGTCGATGCCGGCCGCTCGCGCGAGCGCGGCGGCTCGGGCCTCGGGCTCGCCATCGTCAAGCACGCGCTGCAGCGCCACGGCGGCCGGCTGGACGTCGAGAGCGTGGAGGGCCGGGGCAGCACCTTCACCTGCCACTTTCCGGCCGCGCGGGTGTGGCGGCCCGCCGTGCACGCCGGCGTCACAATCGGCGCGGATACTGTTGACGGACGGCGCGATCGGATGTAAACGAACGCCTGGATTTTCCCGCATGACGCCCCGCGGGGCGCTTAAGGTAGCTATCATGGAAACCGCCGATCTCACCCATCACATCTCGCGGCGCTTCAACGAGGACCTCGAGAAGGTTCGCAATCAGGTCCTGCAGATGGGCGGCTTCGTCGAGCAGCAGCTGCACAAGGCGATCACCGCGCTGGTCGAGGGCGACAGCAGCCTCGGCGAGTCCGTGGCCACCGACGATTACAAGGTGAACGGCATGGAGGTGTCCATCGACGAGGAGTGCAGCCGGATCCTGGCGCTGCGCGCCCCGGCGGCCGGCGACCTGCGGGTGATCGTCGCGATCATCAAGACCATCACGGACCTCGAGCGGATCGGCGACGAGGGCGAGAAGATCGGCTACATCGCCTCCCGGCTCGCGACCATGGAGCGCCCCGCCGACAAGTATCGGGAGGTCAAGCACCTCGGCCGCCAGGTGGCGCAGATGGTGCACGACGCGCTCGACGCCTTCGCCCGCATGGATTCGCAGGCGGCGCTCAAGACCGCGCGCGAGGACAAGATGGTCGACGAGGAGTACGAGTCGATCCAGCGCCAGTGCATGACCTTCATGATGGAGGATCCGC
>VFSW01003977.1_pt1 | contig 22103 bp, 18 predicted proteins | sample 5358111 | NCBI WGS metagenome assembly VFSW01 (sample SAMN11554181, study PRJNA540505) | mine drainage metagenome | isolation source: sediment from site ElyBrook_90M | place: USA: Ely Copper Mine, Vershire, VT | collected 2017 | reverse complement strand
CCCTCGCCCACGCCCTGAAACGCACCGGAGCGATCTATCTGGGGCATTCGGGACTTGCGGCCTCGATCCGACCCTACCCCCGCATGGTCGACATCTGGCGCATGGTCTCGCGGACCGCCTTCACCCAGTTGCGCCACTCTGCCTGGCTGCTCGCGGCGACCCTCATCGGTCTCTGCGTCGTCTGGCTCGTGCCGATCGGGGAGATCCTGTTCGGCTCGGGCTGGGGACAGGCCATGGGTCTCGCCGCCTTCGCCCTCGCCGCGGGCAGCTACCTGCCGACGCTCTTGCGCTACCGTTGCTCGGTCTGGCTCGTCCTCGCGCTGCCGCTGATCGCGATGTTTTACATGGCGGCGACGATTGCCTCGGCGTGCAATGCCTGGTTCGGTACCGGCGTGCGCTGGAAAGACCGTGATTACCCGAGTTCCCGCCGTTCCGGTGGATAATTCCTCAACCTGTGTTGAGAAAATAGAGACGCCGAACCCCCTGAATTTTATGGGAAACTGACCGTCTTAGTACTGCGGCTGACAGATGGCCGCGCCGTACGATAGAGGTTGATGAAAATGGTTGAAAAAGTCGCCCGTTGGGGCAATAACGCCTTGGTGATCTCCCTGGGTTTGCTGTCGATCGCGGTGCTGATCCTGGCGCGCTGAGTTCCCGCCGGCGGGATGGGCTCCCGCCATGCCTCCTCGCCGTGTAAAGCCTGCACTGCCGCTTGCTGTGGAATGCGATCATCAACCGGCGCGCGATCAGGGAAGGGCGGCGGTGTCCGCACGCTGCGCGTCGCGCCACCAGGCGGCGCGGAGCAAGGCGCCGTGCCGCCGCAGGAACACCGCCTGCAGCGGCGCGGGGATCGCAAGAAACGGCAGCCACTGCTCCGGAAAGACGTCGTGCGGACCGACATAGAATCCGGGTTCCTCGTCGGACTCGCCCGCATCGGACCGCGCCCCGGGAAGATCGCGGAACACGCAATCCGTCAACAGGCAAAGTTCGTCGTAATCGTAGAACACCACATCGCCGTGGTTCGTCACGCCGAAGTTCTTCAGCAACAGATCACCGGGGAATATGTTGCTCGCCGCCAGATCGCGCAAGGCGTTGCCGTAATCGATCACCGCCGCTTCGGCGGCCGCCGGGTCGGCCTCGCGCAGGAACAGATTCAACGGACGCAGTCGCCGTTCGATGTAGCAATGCTCGATGATGAGGTCGTCGCCGTCGACACGGCACGTTCGTGCCGCATCCTCGAGCAGTTCCCGGCTGAGCGCCGGCATGAAGCGCTCGCGCGGCAGACGAAGACGCTTGAATTCCTGAGCATCCACCAGCCGCCCGGCGCGATCGTGCTGGAAGACGAATCGATATCTCTCGATCACCTCTTCGCGGGTCGTGCCCTTCGGCGGCCCGAAGCGGTCGCGAATGACCTTGAAGACCAGATCGTGCGAGGGCAGCGTGAAGACGATCATCACCAGACCGCGCTCACCCGGCGCGTGCACGAAGCTGTCGATCGAGGTCTGCAGATGCCGCTGCAGAGCGAAGTAGCGCTCGGTCTTGCCTTGTTTCGCGCGTCCCAACACGGTGTAGAGCTCGTCGATCGATTTTCGCGGCATCAAGGTGCGCAGCAAAGTGATGGCCGCACCGACGACCGGCAGATCGACGTGGAAATAGGATCGCTCGAACCCGAAAAGAGATCCGACGTCCGCGCGCGAGAGCATCACCTCGTCGATGCGGACACCTTCGGGCGGATTCGAGAAGGCGATCACCAACGGCGTCACGGCACCGTCATCGACGAGACGGGCGACGAGAAAAGCCGAGTGGCCGCGGTAGAACAGCGACTCGATGACCTCGATCGACTCGGGCGAAGCGGACGGCCGGTAGGCCTCGTAATGGCGGCCGATTTGCGCGCTGACCTTGTGCACGGCGCCGTCGAAATCACCCAGCGACGCGGCGAACGGCAGTGCCTCGAGCAATTCGCGTACTCCGTCGGCCAGCGAGGCGTCGATGCCGTGGAAGCGCAGCGGCACGCGGCCCGCGGAGCGGCCGCTGCTCGAACAGAACTCAAGGTCCGGGTCGACTCCGACCGTCCCGAACAGATCCCGGCCCACGGAATTGAAGAACGTTCGATAGAAGTCGCTGTCCGCGCGGCCGGCAACGATCGGCTCGTAGGCGCGCTTGATCTCGGACCACGAACGCGGATCCTCACGACGGACCGCGGCTTCGTCGAGAAGCGAGCGCAGACAGGCCGCGACACGTTGCTCGTAGAGCTCGATCCGCGCGACGCAGTCGCTGCGCGCGGCTCGCCAGTCACGCTTCACGAAGTGCGAGGCTGCCCGCCGCGTGATGCGGCCGAACTCTTCGTTGTAGGCGTGAAAATGTCCGGCGATTCGCTCAGCCGGCTGCACGCTTGCGCCCACCCCCGTCGTGCGCGACCGAGAATTGCTCCTCCTCGGTGCTGCCCGAAAGTGCCGCCGTGGAGCACTGGCCGGATGTGATCGCGGTCTGGACGGCGTCGAAATAGCCCGTGCCGACGAAGGCCTGATGTTTGACGGCCCGGTAGCCGGCCGCCTCGGATGCGAATTCGCGCTGCTGCAGCCGGGAATAGCCCAGCATACCGTCCTCGCGATAGGCCGAGGCAAGATCGAACATCGCCAGGTTCAGTGCGTGCCATCCGGCGAGCGTGATGAACTGGAAGCGATAGCCCATCGCCGCAAGCTCCTCGCGCCAGTTCTTCATCGCATCCGGCCCGAGGTTCGACTGCCAGTTGAACGACGGCGAGCAATTGTAGGCAAGCAGCTTGCCGGGATACTCGCGCTGTATCGCCTCTGCGAAACGCCGCGCCTGGGCGAGGTCGGGCCGCGAGGTTTCGCACCAGATCAAGTCGGCGTAGGGCGCATAGGCCAGACCGCGCGCGATGGCCTGATCGAGGCCGGCACGGACGTGATAGAAGCCCTCGCTCGAGCGTTCGCCGGTGAGAAACGGCGCATCGCGCTCGTCGTGGTTCGACAACAAGAGGTTCGCCGCGTCGGCGTCCGTGCGCGCGATCAACACCGTCGGCACGCCGAGCACGTCGCTTGCGAGGCGCGCGGCGACGAGCTTGGCGGTCGCCTCGTCGGTCGAAACCAGCACCTTGCCGCCCATGTGGCCGCATTTCTTCGCCGACGAGAGCTGATCCTCGAAATGCACCGCCGCCGCGCCCGCGCGGATCATCGCCTTCATCAATTCGAAGGCGTTCAGATTGCCGCCGAATCCGGCCTCGGCATCGGCAATGATGGGCACGAGCCAGTCGATGGCGCCATCCCCGTCCATGTGTTGCACCTGGTCGGTGCGCAGCAGCGCGTTGTTGATGCGTTCGACCATCTTCGGCACCGAATCGACCGGATACAGGCTTTGATCCGGATACACTTCCCCGGCCGTGTTCGCATCGCCGGCGACCTGCCAACCGGAGCAGTAGATTGCCCGCAATCCGGCCTGCACCGCCTGAATGGCCTGGTTGCCGGTCATGCAGCCGAGGGCGCCAATCACCGCTTCCGCGTGCAGCGAGCGCCAGAATTTTTCCGCGCCGAGGCGGGCGAGGGTGTGTTCGATGTGCACCGAGCCCTGCAGCTTGACGACCTGCTCGGCCGAATAGGGGCGACGGATGCCGTTCCATCGCGCATCGGTGTTCCATTGCGCCGCCAGTCGTCCCGCAGTGCTCGCCAGCTTGCTCATCTTAAGGCTCCTTGAAGTTCCGTTCGAGTCGTTGGTTTCGCCGCTCGAAACAGAGTAAAGTAAAAAGGCATAGAAATTCACAATTGAAATTTTACAATGTGAAATTCACAAGAGGCGTGCGTGGTGGCCGGACTGATTCGTCAAGGGCATTTTCTCGGCGCAAAATTACGCACTCTGCGCCGGCGCAACGGCCTGACCCTCGAGGAACTCTCGGCGCGCTGCGTCCAGATCGACGCGGCGTCCGCACCCTCCGTTTCCTATCTCAGCATGGTCGAGACCGGCAAAAGGACGCCCTCGCCGGAGATGTTGAACATGCTGGCCGGAATATTCGGCAAGGAGTCGCGGTGGTTTCTCGATGAAAATACCGACATCGAAACTCCTCCGCCGCGACGCGAACGCGGCGGTCTGGCGGCGATGCCACTGGAACCGGCATTCCTGTTCTCACACGAACTGCTGCAGAACGCGCTGCCCGAACTGCTGTCGCAGACCGGCACGACCGGACGGCAATTCGCCCAGTTGTTGATTCGTGTCTGGCAGGAAACCCATCACAATGACTTTCCCGACATCGAACGCGCCGCGGAGAGCGCCGGTCGGCGCCGCATGCCGCTGGACGTGGACGCGCTCACCGAGATATACGAGTCGCTCGGACTGCGGATCCGCTGGTTCGACGACGAGGAGGATGCGCAGGTGCGGGCCCGCTTCGAAGCCCCGAGCACGGTGTTCATCAATCAGCGATTGCGCAACCAACCGGCGCGCCTGAAATACGACCTGGCGTTCTTCGCCGGGCATAAAATTCTTCACAACGGTGATGGTTTGATCTCGGCGCACCGCGGAACACCCTCGCGCGACCGTGACGCCTCCGGTCATGTGGCCGGAATGGGCGCCCAGGACGTTCTGTACGCCTGGCGCGACTTCGAATGCAGTTTCTTCGCCGGCGCACTACTGTGTCCACGAGTACCGTTTCGGCGTTTCCTGACCCGCGAGGCTCACAGCGTCGCGGCCGGCGCGAAGCTCGGCGTCACCGCGGCCCTGGTGATGCGTCGAATGACCGCCGTCTCTCCCTACCGGCACTGGCATTTCTTCGATGCCTATCCACCGGGAAATCTGAATGCGGTTTATCGCGCGAACGGCATCGCGCTGCCCTGGGGAAACATGAGTCGTGTGTCGGATCCCTGTCCACGCTGGGCGGTGTTTCGGCTGCTGCACGCGACGCCGCCCGCAAGCGCCGCGCTCGGCACGCCGACCTCGCAGATCTCCATCATGCACGATGGCCTCCGCGACCGCTTGTACTGCTGCCACTCGCTGCTTACGCGCGACGCGATGAACGCGCTGCATGTGCTCTCGGTCGGCGTCGATTTGCAGCCGGCGCTCGAAGCACAGGGATTCGATGGGGATGCGGTGACGGCCGCCGTCGCCCAGTCATGCCGCAGGGGTGGCGGTGACGGGACGATACCGGCCGCAGCCGCCGCGCAGATCCGGGTGGTTTCGCAGGTCCTGAATATTGCCTGGATCGGCGAGGCGCTCGGCGCCGCGGCGTCGGTGATCTGCCCGCGCAGCGGCGGATGCCCTCGCGCACCGGAGCGCTGCGCGTCGGCCGGCAGCCCCTCTCTCAGCCCATCTTGACGCTGATCGCGTGCCGGATGCGGTGCATGCCATATGCCGCCAGGCCGGCGACGAGCGGGATGCTCAAGCCCATGACGAGTTCCGGCGCCAACCGATAGCCGAGCGCATCGAGGCCGCCCGCCACGTGGCCGATCAAGCCGACGATGTAATAGGTGATCGCGGCGACGGACAGACCCTCGACCGTCTGTTGCAGCTTCAGCTGCGCTTTGCCGCGACGATTCATCGATTCGAGCAACTGCTGGTTTTGGCGCTCCCGCGTAATGTCGACGCGCGTCGCGAGCAGGTGGTTCGCCCGCGCCACGCGCTGCGAGAGCGCCTCCTGGCGGGCTGCGGCCGTGCGACAGGTGTTCATCGCCGGTGCAAGCCGCCGCTCGGTAAATTCGCCGAACGGCTGCAAGCCGAGAATCCGTCTTTCCCGCAGTTCACCGATCCGCCGCTGCACGAGATCGTGGTAGGCCGCGGCGGCCGAAAACCGGTAGTCGCTCGCCGCCTTGCGGCCCTCGATCTGACCTTCGAGCCGCGTCAAGCGCTCGAGCAGGGCGGCCTCATCGCCATGAGCGGCGCTCTCGAGCACCGTCGTTACCTGGGCGAGTTCGCGCTCGCAGTCAGCGAAGAACGGCGCGAGGTCCCGCGCGAGGGGCAGTGCGAGCAGCGCCATCATGCGATAGGTGTCGATTTCGAGCACACGCTGCACGATCCGCCCCGCCTGGCGTTCGCTGGTGTTTCGATCCAGCACCACGAATCGGCTGAACCCGTCGGCGCGGATCCGGAAGTCGGTCAGCGCGACCGCGGCCTCATCGCCGACCTTCGCGCCGATCAGCACCTCGCCGCCAAACCAACGCTTCGAGATCCCTTCATAATCGGGCTCGTCCGCGGCGCTCGCCAGTAAGGCGCCGTGCGCGGCGACGATCACGCGCCCCGGCAAGCCGGCGACGAATTCCCCGGGAACGGCCGACAAGGCGGACGGCTCGAAGGGATCCGGGCCCGCGCCGGAGAGGACGAACATGTAGCGCGCGAACTCACTATGCCGCTCGAAGCGCAGGAGGAAGCCGCCGAGTTCCGCACTGAAATGATTGACCCGCTCCACGGGTGCCCGCACACCGCGTGAGGCGGCGAGTTCACGCACCCGCCGCCATTCATCGTCACGTGCCTCGGCGGGTGAGAGCATGGCGAGGTAGCTGATACGCGACGGGGCGCGCAAGGCGCCCGCCGGGCGGGCGTGCACTTCGTCGTTCAACTCACGACGTTGGGCGTGATTCTCAGGCAGCATCTGGCATCCAAAATAAGCGGGGCCGGTTCAGATAGCCTGAACCGGCCCCGTACGGACCGCAAGCGCGGTGCTGCGCCTTTTAGAACTTGCGCTTGTATTGCAGCATCACGGTGAGCGGCTGCAACGTCGCAACCTGCGGGATCACGGTGGTGCCGTTCGCTTCGTACTGCGCATAGCCGACGTAGCCGATGTCACCGAGGTTCGGCTTCGCGTTAGTCAGGTTGTGCACGTTCAAGGAGACCTCGGTCGGACCATCGTCCACGCCGAATCGCAAGTCCGCGAGTGAGTATGCCGGGCGGGTCGATTCGGCGCCCGCACCACCGTTCAGTATCGAGATGCTGTTGCCGGTGTAGCTGTAATCGGCGGACACGAAGCCGTCGAGGGCGTTGGTGAGCGGGTGCCGATACACCGAACCGATCGTCGCCGTCCAGGCCGGAACACCGGAGATCCGCGAACCCGGGGTGACGCCGACGATCGCCAGCGGGCCCGGGTTGGTGACGTCGGTCTTTTCGTAGCCGGCACCGAAGCGCAGCGTCAAGCCGGTGGTCAGGCGGCCGGAAATGTCGATTTCGCCGCCGTCGATCTTCGCCTTGTTGCCGTTGATGTCGAAATAGGAGCCGCAGGGCAGGGCTATTTGTTGCTGCAAATTGCTCCAGTTGATGTGGAAGACGTCCGCCGAGACGAGCAGTCCGGGTCGCGGCACCTGGATCTTGGTGCCAAGTTCGTAGCTCCAGAGCGTATCGGACTTCAACTGCGTAATGTCGGAGATCGGCAGATTCGGCAGGGCGCAAAACGGCAGCGCGGCCTGCGCGCCGCCGGCGCGAAAGCCCTTCGAGGCGGATGCGTACACCATCGCGTTCTGGTCGATCTGGTACTGCAGGCCGACTTTCGGATCGAAGCCGCTCTGATTGTTGCTCTGCGGATTGCTCGGTGTCGGCCCGAAGTTCATGAAGCCGTCGGCGGTGTAATCGGCTTTTTGCTTCAGCCAGTATTCACGCGCACCGAGCGTCAGCGTGTATCGCTTCAGGAACTTGTAGTACAGCTGACCGAAGACCGAGTAGTCCTGCTCGGTGGCCGGGTTGTTCTGTTGCCACATCACGTCGTTCGGCCAGGCTCCGACGATCTGGTTGTTCGCGGTCGCCGCGACCAAGCCGGTGGCGAGCGTCGGCGGGATCGTGAAGCGCGTATTGGTATGCGAGTAGTACAGGCCGACGATGCCGCTGACGCCGTCCACCGGATCGAAGGAGACGCGCATCTCTTCGGTGATCTGATTTTGGTAGTGCTCGCCATCCCAAAGGAACGGCTGCGCGGGCAGGCCGCTCACTTGATAATAGCCGCTCAGGATCTGCTGCGTACCGTAGGTCGAGTCCTCGAGATCCTGGGTGTGGCGGTGGAAGTAGCTCGTCGAGGAAACGAAGCTCCATCCCGTGCCGTGGTAGTGCACGTCGATCGAGGGCAGGGCCCAATCGTCCTTCGCCTGCGGCTGCACATCGAAGGCGCGATTCAGCGTATAGACGGGGGTGAACGAGGGCAGCGGCGCGAAGGTCGCGGGGAATCCATGGTCCGTGGTGTTCTGGAACATGACCCGGAAGCGCGCGTATAGATCATCCGCGATGCTCCATCGGACCGCGATCGAGCCGCCATAGCTCGTGTCCGCGCCCTGATTGCCGACACTATGCCGCGGAGCCGACAAGAACGGATTGGTCACCGCCGGGCTCGAAGGATCCGGGAAGGTGCGCGTCAGGTAGCCGGCGTCGTGGTTGACGAACAGCACGGCACGCGCGGCGAGCACATGGGGCGAGAGCACCAGGTTGCCGATCATGTCGCCGCCGCCGTCGGCGCTGCCGCCACCGGAAGTCAGGCCCGCCTGCGCCATGACGCGGAGTGAGTCGTGCGAGAGGTTCGGCTGCTTCGTGACCAGGCGGACGTTGCCGCCGAGCGAGCTTTCGCCGTAAAGGGTGCCCTGCGGTCCCTTCAAGACCTCGATGTTGTCGATATCCAGCACCCGCGGGTCGATGGATCCCGGCACCGGCGTGTCGTCGATATAAAAGCCGGTCGCGCCGGCGGTGCCGTACAAATTCTGCCCGGTGATGCCACGAATCGCGACCGTACGGGCATCGGCAATCCCGGTCGGGCCGCCGCCGTAGCTGAAGGAGACATTCGGCGCTTTACTGGCGTAATCGGTGAACGACTGGATGTTGTAGTCCTGAAGCGCCGCGGCCGTGAACACCGTGATGCTCACCGGCACGCGGGCGAGCGGCTGTTTGCGTTTCAACGCCGTGACCATGATCGTTTGCAGCTGCGAGTCTTGGCCTTGGGAATTCACGCCCCCCGCGGCGGCCCGCGCGAAGGCAGCACCGAAGGCGCAGCCAGCAACCACCAGCGCGACGGCCGCCGGCGATCGACGGAAGGATCGAACGCGATATTCATGGCTCATCTGATTGGGCTCCCCCGGGGGTGTTGTCAAAATCACACGGCTCTTTGTTCTGGATTGCCGCGAATCGTATTCTTCGGCCAACAGCAGGCACCTTGCTTGTGCGGAAACGACGCTTGGTTGACACTATCCGACATTGGCACTAAAAATTGGGCAAATCCAAGCATGCGTATGCTCAGCAAGCCTCGAATCGACGCGCACCCTGAACTGAGCGCTTCGGGCGCCGTCCTTACGTCCCATCCCGTGATCAAGCCGGAGATGATTGGTTTCCTGCTTGCGCCGCGTTTTTCGATGCTGGCCTTCACCTGCGCGGTGGAACCGCTACGAGTCGCGAACCGCCTCGCGCAGTGCGAGTTGTATCAATGGCAGACGATATCGTCCGACGGTCAGCCGGTCGCGGCCAGCAATCACATGGCGGTGATCGCCGACCGCTCGATCCGCGAACCGGTTGAGTTCAACCGTGTCGCCGTGTGCGCCGGCTTCGAGCCCGAGGCCCTCTACGAGGCGCGCATCGCCGGCTGGCTGCGACAACTGGCCCGTGCGGGCGTCGCGCTCGGCGCAATCGACACCGGCAGCTTCGTGCTCGCCCACGCCGGCTTGCTCGATGGCTACCGCGCCGCCACCCACTGGGAATCCCTCGAGGGCCTGCGCGTGCAGTTTCCGAAGGTCGCCATTACGCCGGACCTGTTCGTCGTCGACCGCACGCGATTCACCTGCGCCGGCGGCACGGCGGCTCTGGACATGATGCTGCATGTCGTGCGACTGAGCCACGGGCATCGTCTCGCCGCCGCGGTCGCCGAACAATTCATCCACACACGCATGCGCGAAGCCCGAGAGCATCAGCGCATGGCAAGCGGCGAGCGGCAGGGAGTAAAGGAGTCGTGGCTCGCGCGCATGATCGAGATGATGGAGGCGAACATCGACGAGCCTCTGGCGATGGGTGAATTATGTGCCGCCGTAGCCGTGACGGCGCGGCGCTGCGAGCGCGGCTTCCAGCGGCAATTACGCACGTCCGCGAGACGTTATTATCTCGATCTGCGTCTGCAGCGCGCGCGCGCGTTGCTGCAATATACGACCCTGCCGGTGCTCGACACCGCGGTCGCGTGCGGATTTCGCAGCCTGTCGCACTTCTCCCGCCAGTATAAACGGTGGGCGGGCGTTCCGCCGTCGGCGGATCGCGCCTTGATGCATCAAGGGGTGCCGCCCATCCTGAGCTGATTGCCGCCCTTGGGCCGCTGTTTTCACCAACTTAACCTTTCTTTAAGGAACAAGCGCGGGCATTCGCGCGACAATCGGCGGCGGACTCACTACCAGAGGAAGTGCACGATGCGACAGAAGATCTCTCGACGAACGCTGATCAAGGGCGGATTGCTGGCAGGTGCCTGCGTACCCGCGCTCGGATTGCTGGCCAATGAGGCATCGGCCGCCGGCCTGACGCCGCTCAGCCCCTCGGATCCGACCGCAGTCGCGCTGGGTTTCGTGACGAATTCCGCCAAGGTCGACGCGAAGAAGTATCCGACGCACACGGCGGCGCAGCATTGTGGCACGTGCGCACAGTTCCTCGGCAAGCCGGGCCAGGCGCGCGGCGGTTGCAACATCTTCGCAGGCCACACGGTACCGGCGACCGGCTGGTGCTCGGCCTGGGCGCAGAAGCCGTAACACGGATGTTTCGCGCGTCACGTGCCTGGGCGTCATGCCCGGGCGCGTGACGGTGCGCCTGAGTCTCCTCAGCCGGATGTGCGCTCGGCGGCCCGCACCGCGAGAGACAGTGCGCCAAGCACGCCGGATTTCGCGCCCAAGCCGGGCGCGACGATGTATTCATGGATGTTCGTCGACAGCTCCGGGCGGTCGATGTAACCCCGCAACCAGACCTGCAGGCGATCACGAATCATCGGCAAGAGCCGCTGCTGGCTCATGACGCCGCCACCCATCACGATCCGGCGCGGCGACACCGTCACCACGAGATTGGCGCACAGCTGAGCCAGATAATCCGCTTCGATGTCCCATTGCGGATGGCCGTGAGGGAGTTGATCGAGGGATGCGCCGGAGCGCGCCGCGATCGCCGGCCCGCAGGCCAGCCCTTCCAGACAATCACCGTGAAACGGGCAAACGCCGACGAAATCGCGGTCAAAGGGGTGGCGGCGGGGATAGCTGTGGCCAATCTCCGGGTGAAGCAGCCCGTGCAAAGCTTCACCGTTGACCAATACACCACCGCCGATGCCGGTACCGACCGTCACGTACACCATCGAGTCGGCACCCGCCGCGGCTCCCCACCGATATTCAGCGCTCGCAGCGGCATTGACGTCGGTGTCGAAACCCGCCGGACAGCCGAACGGTTCCGCGAGGGCGCCGAGCAGATCCGCATCGCTCCATCCCGGCTTCGGCGTACGCAGGATGCGCCCGTAGCGGGGCGATCGCCGATCCAGTTCCACCGGTCCGAAGGATGCGATCCCGAGCGCCGCGATGCGGCCGAGTTCCGCCTCCGCACCGCGCAGGAAGGCGAGAGCTTCGGCTATCGTCGCCTTGGGTTCTGTGGTGGCGAATCGATGCTCGCGCAGCAAGCGGCCCTCTGCGTCGCCGACCGCGCACACGAATTTCGTGCCGCCGGCCTCGATGGCACCAAAGAGCCGAACGTCCGCAGAATTCATGCCGTGCTCCCACCCGCGCGCCGGGCGCCGAGTTTATTTCAAGCTGCAAACGGTTGCAATTGACAAAAGAACTTACTATTTTGTCCTGACGAGATTCCGGCGACAAACGATTGCTGGGTCGACTCTCCGGGGGGAGTGGCTGCATGATGACGCAAACGGCGCACGGCGGGCGATCGAACATCGCTCTGATCAAAACGCTGACGTACCTGATGTTCATGATGTTCGCGATGACGACCGATTCGGTCGGCGTGATCATTCCGCAGATCATCCGTGAATTTCGCCTGAGCATGGCGCAGGCCTCCTCCTTCCAGTACGTGACCATGCTCGGCATCGCGATCGCGGGCCTGCTGCTCGGCTTCCTTGCCGACCGGATCGGCCGCAAGCGCTCCATCGTGCTCGGTCTGGTGCTGTTCACGTTGAACTCCTACCTGTTCGTGATCGGCGACCGGTTCGCGATCTTCATCGCGTTGCTGTTCTTTTCGGGCTGTGCGATCGGCATATTCAAGACCGGCGCGCTCGCCTTGATCGGCGACATTTGCACCTCCACGGCCCAGCACACTTCGACCATGAACATGGTGGAGGGATTCTTCGGCGTCGGTTCGATCATCGGGCCGGCGATCGTCATCCGCCTGGTCGCGGCGGGGGTGTCGTGGGAGTGGCTGTACGTGATCGTGGCGACGGTTTGCGCCTCGCTCGTGGTGATCGCACTGCTCGTGAAATATCCGTCGACGCGGCCCACGGAGAGCGAACCGGTCGACCTCGTACGGACGATGAAGATGCTCAAGGACCCCTACGTGGTCGGCTTCAGCGCGGCCGCGTTCTTCTACGTGGCGACCGAATGCGCGATCTACGTCTGGATGCCGACGCTGCTCGCGAAATATCACGGCTCGGCGACCTTGCTCGCGGCCTATGCGCTCTCGGTATTCTTCATTCTGCGGGCCGCGGGACGCTTTCTCGGCGGCTGGTTGATCGCGCGGGTGCCGTGGGCGGGTGCGCTGGCGCTTCTCAGCCTGTGCATCTTCCTGTGTTTCCTCGGCAGCGTTTACGGCGGCATCAACGTCGCGGTCTATCTGCTCCCGGCTTCGGGTTTGTTCATGTCGGTGATCTATCCGACCGTGAATTCAAAGGGCATCAGCTGCTTCGAGAAATCCGAGCACGGTGCGGTTGCGGGCGTGATCCTGTTTTTCACCTGCGCAGGGGCGGCGGTGGGGCCTTTCCTGATGGGTCTGATCAGCGACCACTTCGGCACCCCGCGCTACGGATTCCTGCTCGCGGCCGGCTATGCCGCGGTGCTGTTCGTCGGTCTGGCCGCGAACTGGTCGCTTAACCCCGCGCGTGCGCGTCTGCAGCGACTCGACATCAGCGAATACGCGGCGGTCCACTCGTAGCGCGGATGATCAGTTCGGTCGGCAGGACCTTCGGCAGTTCACGCTTGCCCGCGAGCAGCGAGAACAACGAGTCGACCAACGCCCTGCCGCCGGCATCGATCAACTGGCGCACCGTCGACAAGGGTGGGTTGAAATACGCCGCCAGCTCGATGTCGTCGTAGCCGACCACGGCCACATCGTTGGGCACCTGCAGTCCGTTCTCCCGCAACGTGCTCACGGCGGTCATCGCCAGTACGTCGCTGCAGGCGAAGATCGCGTCGAAACCGACCTTGCGGTCGATCAATCCCTGCACGGCCGCGCGCGCCCGCTCGGCGACGAAGGAGATTGGCACCACCAGGCCCGCGTCGATTGGCAGCCGGTGGCGGGCGAGCGCCTCCCGATAGCCCGCATGGCGCTGCGCGACCTCCGGCAGCTCGACGTCGCCTAAAAACGCGATGCGGCGGCGCCCGACATCGATCAGGTGGTTGGTTGCCACCTCGCCGCCGGAAAAATTGTCGCCACCGACCGTGCAATACAGCTGTTGGGCGAGATGCGCGCCCCAGACGACGAGCGGCACCTGTCGCGCCGCCAGTTCGTTCAGCTGGTCGTGGTGGTGCCACTGCCCGATCAGAATGATGCCGACCGCCCGGCCGCCATCGTACAGGGCGGCGGCCGAATCGAGCTGCTCGGCATCGACACGCGACAAGAGCATGTCAAAACCGCGCTCGGTCAGGGCATCGGCGACGCTGCCGAGCATTCGTAGAAAAAAGGGATCCGAGATGTTCTGTCCGCTCGTCGAATCGTACGGCACGACGACCGCGACGGTGCGGTTCTGTTGCAAGCGCAGATTCTTCGCACCGATGTTGATCGTGTAGTTCAGCGACCGCGCCAGCTCCGTGATCCGGGTTCGCGTCTCCTCATTCACCACCGGACTGCCGCTCAGGGCACGCGAGACGGTCGATGTCGATACGCCGGCAAGGCGGGCGATATCGGCCATCTGCAGCCTCTCCCGGGGACCGGCAGGCGGCGCCGCGCTCTTCGGCTTTTTGTGCGCCACGCCGTCGTTACCGCCGGCCGGCGCCCGATTCGCTCAGCAGGCCGACGATCGATGCGTTCAGCGGACGCAGATGGTTGCCGAGGCGCAAGGCGGCTTGCCGGAAAATCCCGGCGATCGGCCGTCGGTCGGTGTACAGCCGCACGATCGCGTTGGTCGCAAGATACAGCGGCAGCGAGGCCCGTCGATGCCGTGCTTCGTAGCGCCGGAGCCGCGCATCCACGCCCTCATCCAATGAACGCGAACCCTCACGGGTCAACTCCTGCAGCAGCGCCTCTTGGCTCTGCAAGGCTAGATTGAAGCCGTGCGCCGTCACCGGATGCATGCCCACCGCGGCATCTCCCACCAGCGCAAGCCGCGGGCCGACGAATCGGCGTGAATAGGTGGCGACCAGCGGATACAGGTGCCGGGTGCTCGTGAGGGTCATGGCACCGAGACGATCGCCGAGTCGCTGCCGCACATCGCGCTCGAATGCCGGCTCATCGAGGGATTGAAGGCGTGCGGCCTCCCCGGAGGTCTCGGTGATCACGACCGAGGACTCATCAGCGTTGAGGGGCAGGAGCGCGATGGTAAAGGCGTCCTGAAACCACTCGAGCGCCGTATGATCGTGCGGCGCTTGGTGCCGCATCCGGCAGACGAGCATCGTCTTGCCGAAATCCACCATGTCGGCCGCGATGCCGGCGGCGCGCCGGGCCTGTGAGTGCCGGCTGTCGGCGGCGATCACGAGCCGGCAGCGCCAGGCCTCGCCATCCGCCGTCTTGACCACGGCATCGCGCGCATCCGCGTGCAGCGACAGCACCGTCCGATCGCTGAGGATCGTCACTGCGGGTGACTCGGTGGCGCGACGGTAGGCGGCGTGACGAATCAGGTGATTGGCGACCAGGTGGCCGAGCACCGCCTCACTGCCGGGCGTGGGATCGAATCGCAGCCGATACGGTGATGAGCCGTTCAGTACCGCGGCGCGGCGCAGCTCCGAGACCTGCGCCGCCGGGATGTGTTCCCATACGCCCGCGTCCCGCAGGATGCGCACGGATCGGTGGGTCAAGGCGATTTCCCGACCGTCGAACGCAGGCTCCGCGATCGCCGCGAGCGGCAAACGCTCGACGATGCCCACCTTGAAGCCGCGGGCGGCGAGCGCCGACGAGACGCACAGTCCTGCCGGACCGGCGCCGATCACGATGACATCGAAATCCATCGACGAACTCCTCAAACCGTCCCGGCGTCGAATTCGGCCGGATGCGCGCCGGCCACCGATTCGGCAAAGGACAATCGGCGCATCTCCGGCGCGGACAACACCTGGATGCGCTTCGCACGCACCCGCATGACCCCGCGCCGCGACAATTCGGAGAAGCAGCGACTGACCGTCTCGCTGCGCAACCCCAGATAATGAGCGATGTCATCACGGCTCATGCCGAGACGAAAATCCCGCGCCGGCAGACCGCGCGACTGCATGCGCTCGCACAGGTTGGCGATGAACCCGGCGACGCGCTCCAGTGCGCCCCGGCCGCGGATCATCATCAACAGTTCCCGGGTTCCCGCGCCGCTCTTTGCGATCAACTTGATGAATTCGCCGCTGGCGGTCGGGAACTGCGCGCAAACCCGGTAGAAGACCCGCCATGGCACGGCACAGACGAACGAGGTCTCGACCGCGACGCTGGTCATTTGACTTTTCGCGCTTGCGGCACCCTGAACGGTCAATAATTCGCCCGGCAGGCAGAAATTCACAATCGACTCCTGTCCGTCGAAGCCGTCGGTCTCCTTGATGCAGCCGCTGCGCACCATGTGAAATGCCTCGACCCGCTCACCCGCGCGATACAAGGCATGGCCGCGGGCGATGCGCACGCAACGAATGCTGAGCAAAGCCGCGCCGATCGGCGATTCGGCGCTCAGGCGGCCGGGAAAGCACACCCGCCGCAGTCCGCACCACTCACAGTCGCCGCGTCGCTCTTCTCGCATGACCATTTCGCCCCGTTTAGCGTTGCGCATGCTGCATTGTAAACTGATATGGATCAGATCGCGCGTCGCATGCCGCGGCTAAGGTGCGGCGATGGCGACGATACGACAAGCGATGGTGGCAACGCCGGTCCTGGAAGGCGAGCGCCGCCCATTCCCGGGCCGAGAAGGACTCTTCAATTCGCTTGCGGCGGTCGTGCCGGAGGCGGAGATCGAACTGGCGTTGCCGCTCATCGAACGGGTGGCGGAACTGAAGGCGTCGAGGGATGCGGTCGTCGTCGCGCATAACTACCAGGTGCCGTTGATCACCGCCGGTATCGCCGATTTCGTCGGGGACTCGCTCGCGATGGCGCGCTTCGCATCGCGCTGCCAGGCGCCCGTGATCGTCGTCTGCGGCGTGCATTTCATGGCCGAATCGGTCAAATTGCTGTGTCCCTCGAAGACCGTCCTGCTGCCGAACCTGGCCGCCGGCTGTTCGTTGGCGGAGTCGATCGCGCCGCAGGATATACGGGCTTTGCGTCGTAGCCATCCGGATACACCCGTAATCACCTACGTAAACACCCCGGCCGCCGTGAAGGCCGAATCCGACATTTGTTGCACCTCCGCAAACGCGGTGGCGGTGGCACGCTCCTTGAACGCCCGGCGGCTGATCATGGTGCCGGACCGGCATCTGGCCGAGCATGTCGCCCGCAGCACCGGCCTCGAGATCATTCATTCCGGCGGTCAATGCGAGGTTCACGCCAAGTACGCCGGCACGGACGTCGCGGCCTACCGCGAAGCGATGGGCGCGGTCGTTCTCGCGCATCCTGAATGTCCTCGCGACGTCCAGGAGCGCGCCGACTTCGTCGGCTCGACCGGTGCAATGGACGAATATCTCGAGACGCGGCGTCCGCGCCGCGTGTTGCTGCTCACCGAGTGTTCGATGGCCGACAACGTCTCGGTCCGCCATCCTGAGATCGAATTTCTGAAGCCGTGCAATCTTTGCGGCTTCATGAAAGCGATCACGATCGAAGGCGTCGCGCAGGTTCTGGAGGGACTGTGCAATCGGATCGAGATCGATCCGTTGCTCGCCGCGCGCGCGCGCCGCCCGATCGAGCGCATGCTCGCGCTCTGATGGAATCCTGCCAGGCGGATATCTTGGTGATCGGTGCCGGCGCCGCGGGCCTGTGCGTCGCCTTGCACGCCGCGCCGCGCCGCGTGTTGTTGTTGGCGCCCGCCGGCGCGGAATCGACCGCGACCTCGCTCGCGAAAGGCGGGATCGCCGCACCGATCGGCCAGGGCGACTCGGTTGCACTGCACGCCGCGGACACGCTGCTCGCGGCCGATCACTCGGGAAGCGAGGCGGCGACCGGCAACATCGTCAGCGCGGCGGGGCAGGCGATCGACTTCCTGCAACACAGTGGCCTGCGTTTCGATCTCGCCGGCGACAAGCCCCACCTGCATCTGGAAGCCGGCCACTCGGTGGCGCGAATTCTCCATGCCGACGGCGACCGTACCGGCGCCGCGATCCAGGAGGCGCTTTGGATCAAGGCGCGTGCAAGTGCCCACATCACGATACGACGCGATCTGGAGGCTGTTTCGCTGCTTTCCGGTCCCCCGGGAATCGCCGGTGCAGTAGCCTTGCGCCCGAGCGGGGCGGCGATCGCGATTCACGCCGCACAGACCGTATTGGCAACGGGCGGCTTGGGTCAGCTCTTCGCCGCAACCACCAATCCCGGCCGCGCGGCGGGCGACGGCCTGGCGATGGCGCTCGCACAAGGGGCCGCGGTTGCCGGACTCGAGTTCGTGCAGTTCCATCCGACGGCACTTGACTGTCACAGCGACCCGTTGCCGCTGCTCACCGAGGCCTTGCGTGGCGCCGGTGCGCGGCTGATCTCCGACGGCGAGCCTTTCATGGCCTCGATCCATCCGCGCGGTGACCTCGCGCCGCGCGACATCGTTGCGCGGGCGGTCTGGGCGGAGCAGCACCGGGGGCGCAGCGTCGCCCTCGACGCCCGGGAAATATTCGGCACTTCGTTGCGCCACGAGTTCCCGGGGGCGCTCGGCGCCTGCGTTGCCCGGCACATCGACCCCGCGCACACGCCGATTCCGATCACCTGCGCGGCACACTTTCACATGGGCGGCATCGTCATCGACTCGGATGGCCGCACCAGCCTCCCGGGACTCTGGGCGGCTGGCGAGGTCGCCTACACCGGCTTGCACGGCGCAAACCGTCTGGCGAGCAACTCCCTCCTCGAGGCGGTCGTGGTGGGAAGCGCCGCCGGTCGCGCGCTGCGCGAGGCATCCGACCGCCACGCCGACGCGCCGCCCCTTAAGCTGCCGACGGCGGCGGCCTTCGATCCGACCCGCGAGGAATGGCAGCAACTACGGCGCATCATGTGGAGCGCCATGGGGCCGGTACGCCGCGAAGCCGGCCTCGCGCCGGCGCAGACGCAACTGCAAAACTTACGCATGACGCTCGAGCCGGAGCAACTCAGCTTGCGTCTGCGTTTCGAACTCGCCGAGGCGATGATCGACGCCGCCCGTGCACGGCAGGAGAGCCGCGGGGCGCATTGGCGCGAGGACTACCCGATGCGGGATCTTGGGCGCGACGGTGCCGGCGCACTCGGTATAATGTCCGCCCACTAACGACGCCGGCCGGGTGAGCAGCTTGGATCTGAAGAAATTCATCGGCGATTCGCCGGACTTTCCGCGACCTGGAATATTGTTCCGCGACATCGCGCCACTCCTGCGCGAACATTTCGATGCAACGATCAGCACCCTCGACGCACTCTTGAGCGAACGGGAATGGGAGACGATCGATGCGCTCGCGGGCATCGAATCGCGCGGTTTCGTGCTCGGCGCGGCGCTCGCGATGCGGCGCCACAAGGGGTTCGTGCTGGTCCGCAAGCAGGGCAAGCTGCCGCCACCGGTCGTCGACATCCCTTACGCGCTCGAATATGGGACGGGTGTGTTGGAGATGCAACCGGGCCGGGGCCGGCTCTTGCTCATCGACGATGTACTCGCGACCGGGGGCACTCTTGGCGCCGCGGCTGAATTGTGCGTGCGTGGCGGCTACAGCGTCGAGGCGCTCGCCGTGCTGATCGATCTGAGACTCGTCGATGATTTCTCGTGGCGTCAGCTGCGGCCGCGGGCCGCGATCACTTATTAGAGCAGTTGCGTGGACCGCCTGCCGGACACCTTGGTGGTGATGGCGTTGCCGAATGAATCGAACGGCGTGTTCGAGGCGGCTGGCGTTCCGGTTCTCTATTGCGGTGTCGGCAAAGTCAATGCGACCCGCACGCTGACCCGCGAACTGGCGCGCTATGCCCACGCCGGGGCGGCACCGCCGATGGTCGTGAATTTCGGCTCGGCGGGCAGCCGGCAGCACGAAGCACATCGCTTTTTCGGCTGCCATCGCTTCGTACAACGGGACATGGACGCGACGGGCCTCGGCTTTGAACTCGGGGTAACACCGTTCGACCAGGCGCCGGCATGCTTGGAATTTCCGCCGTTCTTCCCGGGTCTGCCGGCCGCCACCTGCGGCAGCGGCGACTCGTTCGCGACCGGCGACACGGGGCTTGCCTGCGAGGTGCTCGACATGGAGGCCTACGCGCTCGCGAAAGTTTGCTGGCTGGAGAACACCACCTTCGCCTGCGCGAAGTATGTCACCGACGGCGCCGACTCGACGGCGGCACGGGACTGGCATGACAACGTGCACAAGGCCGCCGAAGGCTTCCTCCGCCTGTACCGCGATCTGGAGCCGAGACGAACGTGATGGCGGGCGGCGCGGACGGATCAGTCCGCGCACACCTCGACGAGACAATCGTAAAAGGTCGCCGCCTGGCCGATATCGGTCAGACGCTGGTGGGTCAACTCATTCGTGTTCGTGCCGGCGAGCCCGAATTTTCGCCACCAGACACCCAGTCCCACGACGACGCCAGGACGGGCACGTTCACTGACCCGCAACCGGCAGCGGTAGGCGCCTCGATCGTTGAACGTGCGGACGATTTGCCCATCGGCGAGGCCGCGCGCGCTCGCGTCGCGCGGGTGCATCTCGACCAACGGCTCGCCCTCGATGCTGCGCAGGCTGCGCACATTCACGAAACTGGAGTTCAGGAAGTGGCGCGCGGGCGGTGAGATCATCGCAAGGGGAAAGCGCTCCGCAAGCTCGGGCGATGAGCCCGGCGACTCGTACGGGGCTAGGTAGCCGGCGACCCCCAGGGCCTCGGGCGCGAATTGCGCGCGTCCGTTGGTCGTCGGGAAACCGCCCTCGGCGAACGGCGCGTCGGCCACCGGCAATCGGATCCAGCCCTCACGGCGCAGCCGGGCGAAATCGATCGAATCGCCGAAGGCCTGCGCCCCGATCGCCTCATCGCTGTCCGCAAAGCACGGCTCGGTGAACCCCATGCGCGCCGCAAGCGCGCGGAAAATCGCCGTGTTTGGCCACGCTTCGCCGAGCGGCTCGATCGCCGGTTCGTTCACCAGCACATAGGTGTGTCCGTAGCTGTAGTGAACGTCGAAATGTTCGAGCTGGGTCGTTGCCGGCAGAATGATATCCGCATAGTCGGCCGTGTCGGTCTGGAAATGCTCCAGTACCACGGTGAACAGATCTTCGCGCGCGAAGCCCCGCACCACCTTCGGGGACTCCGGGGCCACGGCGACCGGATTGCTGTTGTAGACGACGACCGCCTCGACCTTCGGCCCGAACTGCGGCGATGAGTCGTGCAACAGCGCATCGCCGATGGTGCTCATGTTGATCGAGCGCGGTCGTGGCGTCGGCATCAGGTCGGGGCGCTCGAGCGCCGCCCCGCATACCGGCGCGAAACCCGACGCGGACAACAACAGACCGCCGGCGCGGTGGCGCCAGGCTCCGATCAGGCAGGGCAGGGCGGCGATCAAGCGCACCGCGCTGCCGCCCCCGCGGACACGCTGCATGCCGTAGTTCAGCCGGATCGCCGCCGGCTTGATCGTGCCGTAGTCGCGGGCAAGACCGCGCACCTCGTCAACCGTGATCGCGCAGACCTCGGCCACCCGCTCGGCCGGCCACTCGAGCGCAGTTCGCGCGAGCGCGGGCCAGCCGTCGGTGTGGCGCTCTATGTAGTCCAGGTCGAGCCAGTCGTGCTGCAGAAGTTCGTGGATGATGCCAAGTGCCAGCGCCCCGTCGGTGCCGGGCATCGGTGCGATGTGTTGGTGGCACTTGTCGGCGGTTTCGGTGCGGCGCGGGTCGATGCAGATCAACTTCGCGCCGCGACGCTTGGCGTTCTGCGCGAAACTCCAGAAGTGCAGATTCGAGGCGATGCTGTTGCTGCCCCAGATCAGGATCAGCCGGCTTTCCTCGAAGTGTTCGACGAGCATGCCGACGCGGCTGCCGTAGGTTGCGTTCAGCGCCGCGGAGCCGGCGCTCGCGCAAATCGTGCGCTCGAGCTGCGAGGCGCCGAGGCGGTGGAAGAAGCGCGCCGCAACCGACTCTCCCTGAACGAGCCCCATGGTGCCGGCATAGCTGTACGGCAGGATCGCCTGGGGATCGCGCCGGCTGATCGCGACGAAGCGGGCGGCGATCTCATCGAGAGCCTCATCCCAGCCCATCGGCGTGAATTCGCCCGCTCCCTTCGGACCCACACGGCGCAATGGCCGCAGCAGTCGTTCCGGGTGGTAGGTGCGCTCGGCATATCGCGCCACCTTGGTGCAGAGCGCACCATGCGTCGGTGGGTGATCAGGATCGCCCTGAATCCGTACGACGGTGCCGTCCTCAACGCTCACCCGGATCGCGCAGGTGTCCGGGCAATCGTGCGGGCAGGCGGCATGAATTATGGCATTTCGACCCATCAGTGCTCCGTAGCGCAGCCTTGCTGTGCGTGACGATAGCACCTACCGGCCGGCGATGGCACGCGGCCGCCAAAGATAGATCCCGAACAACGCCAGCAAGGAGAAAATGGCGCCGGCGAGGAACGCATAGGCCGCTCCGAAGGCGGACCAGAGGGAACCGGCGGGGGGGCGCGGGCGGCACCACAACCCCCCCCCCCCGGGGGGGGTGTAAACCCACGGAGGGGGGCCCCCGCGGGGCGGGGGGGGGCGG
>VFSW01003976.1_pt1 | contig 22104 bp, 21 predicted proteins | sample 5358111 | NCBI WGS metagenome assembly VFSW01 (sample SAMN11554181, study PRJNA540505) | mine drainage metagenome | isolation source: sediment from site ElyBrook_90M | place: USA: Ely Copper Mine, Vershire, VT | collected 2017 | reverse complement strand
CTCACGCATCTGCCCGGTTATCGTCCATCCTCGTTGCTGGTTGCGGAATCGCTGGCGAAACAGCCGAAAGCGGCATCAGAAGACATTTTCAGGCTATAATGTCTTTTACACAATCTCCACAGCGGATTTCCACATTTGTTTTTGCGGATTGAAAAATCTGAGGATTGACCTGGAATGTCGAGGAAAACGTGTCTATAAAACAGATTCAGGGTTCTTTGATTTTAGGTTTTCCAGCGGCTCCTGGATTAGGATTAGGATTCTTCCATGACTGATCTCTCAGGGCGGGGTATCGCGCCCGTCACGCCCCTTGCGGACCCGCATCCCGACGACGAAGCCATCGAAGCGTTCGTCATGGAACGGGGCGATGCCGCGACTCGGGCCGCGATCCAGCTTCATCTGCAGTCGTGCGGAGCCTGTCACCGGCGATACGTCGAAACCGATGCGTTCGTGCGGGCGGTTAAAGACGTCTTCGGAGACCGGCGCTCCGCGAGGGTTTAGGCGGACTGCCTGAGCCTGGCCGGTCCGGCGGAGGACGCGGAGCCCGCGGGCTTGCGGCCGCCGGGGTTTTGCGTTTCCGCATATCGCAAGCGCAACTGGCGCCTCAAATCCCGAAAACCGTCGGGAGAGAGAGCGTATTGCGCGCAAATGGTTGCCTCTTCCGCGTTCAGGAAATAGAAATCGCGGAGAGCCTGCCAGTGTATCGAGGGGAGATCCCGCAGCAATTGGGCGGCGATCTCGGGGTTCGGGGCGATCAAGGCGGCGCTGTGATCGGGCTCCACGAGGTCAGATTTTATCGGCATCGGCGGAATAGCCTCAGCGTTCGATTCGTACTACTACTACCACAAGGCCGCGAACAGTTCAATGGAACCGGTATTCATTTGAAGGCGGCCTTCCTTTCCGTTCCTACAGCTTCGGCGCGTAATAACCCCTGCGGGCGCGCACGATGAGATCTTTCCGCCCCTTCGGCTTCACGGTAACCGGGTGGTACAGACCGTCCGTCTTCAGCGGCTCGGGACGGTAGAAGATGTTGTACTGGTGCCGCAATTCATTCGCGATGTTCTCGAACGACTGATCGAGATCTTCGAGCTTGAACGGAAAGAACGCCTGACCGCCGGTTTCCTCCGTCAGATACCGGAGGACTTTGTCGCCATCGGTGTCGTCGCGCGTGATGTTGGTTGAGATGGCATAGATCACCACGTCGGCCTTCTGGGCCATCTCAAGCGCCTGATCGCGGGACACGCGGCTTTCGGTGTCGTTGCCGTCGCTGATCAGGACCATCGCGCGGCGGAACTTGTCGCGCGGCTGGTCCAGCATGAGCTTCTCTTTGCAGGCGAAGTAGATCGCGTCGTACATGGAGGTTCCGCCGCCGGGACGCATGCTTTTGACGCCGTCTTCCAGTTTCTTCAGATCGCCGGTGAGATCGCTCACCAGTTCGGCGGCGCTGTCGAAGCTCACGAGCATGAGCCGGTCTTCGCTCGGGCGGACCACGCTCTGGATGAAACGAATGGCGGCCTGCTGCTCGAACCGGAACTGCTCGCGAATGCTGTTGCTGGTATCGACGAGCACCGCCAGGCGCAGGGGCAGATCGGATTCCGCCGTGAACTGCTGGATCGTCTGCGGCTTCTTGTTCTCGATGACGTCGAAGTCGCTCTTTCCGAGGTTGGTGACAAAGCGGCCCTTCTTGTCCGTAACGGTGAAGAGGATATTCACGCGAGTCACGTCGAGAACGATGCGGGTCGGGTCGTCGGATTCCCCCGCCGCCTGGTTCGCCGTTGCACTGGAAGCCGCAACCTTCTGTTCCGGCGCCGGGGCCTTCTGCGCGGCCGGGACGGGCGCAAGACACAGAGACGCAAACAAAGCGCCGATGTACAGCAGTTTCATATACGGTTCATTCTATCGCCGCGCCGCCTCTCGCGAACGCGCTTGCCCCGCCGTCCGCCTTGTTCGGTGGCGCATGGGCATAAATAATCCGTAAAGTCAAAGACAATGAGGCTCAAATAGTACCCACTAGTACTGTCACGTAAGGTATTATGTGCACAGTTCGCTGACATGCCCCGGCCATTGCGAGTATTGATGAGCGCACAGAGAAGCGATTCCGCTTTGCAACGCTATTCATTTGCCGTGCTGGTCTGTTTTCTGGCTGTGGCCGGCGTGACTTGCCTCGGACGTTTCGAGGGCGAGCCGATCGATCCGTTCCTGCCGGCATTTGCGGCCATCGTCGCGAGCGCGGGCTGGGCGGGCCCGGGTCCCGGCCTGGTTTCCACGGCGCTTCTCGTGCTTTGGGCGGCGGTCGATCCGTGGGAGCGCGGCCGATCGATGCCGAACATTGTGTCGCGTTGCCTGCTGCTTCTGCTGGAGGGTTTGCTGCTGAGCGCGGGGAGCGCCCGAATGGGGCGTCCGGCGCTGCGGACAGCCCGCGGCGAGGCGTGGTTCCGGCGGCTGATGGAGACGGCGGCGGAGGGGATCTGGGTGCTCGACGGCACGGGCGTCATCACCTGGGCCAACGCGGGAATTGCCGGAATGCTCGGAGTCCCTCCGGAGGAACTGGCCGGACGGAAGGCGGACGTGTTTTTCCTGCCGGAGGATCTGTCGACGGAGCGTATCCGCGCCGACAATCTGCGGAGCGGCCGGAAACTGCAGTTCGACCGGCGGCTGCTGCGCGCCGACGGCTCCGAACTCTGGGTGCTGGCCTGTTGCAATCTGCTGAACGGCGAGACGCCGGGTTCGCTCGCCATGATGACCGACATCACGGAGCGCAAGCGCGCCGAATATGCCCTGCGGCGATCCGAAGAGCGTTTTCGCAGTCTGTTCGAGAACGTGCTGGAAGGGGTGTATCAGAGCACGCCGGACGGCCGGATTCTGGCGGCGAACCCGATGCTGCTGCGCATGCTCGGCGCGGCGAATGAGGCGGAACTGAACGACGTCGATATCGCGCACGATCTCTACGTCGATCCGAATGTGCGGAAACGCCTGCTGGAGCGGCTGGAACATGAAGGCGGTTTTCAGAATGTCGAGTATGAACTGCGCCGGCGCGATGGCGGCGTCATCGCCGTGCGGGAAAATGCGCGCGTGGTGCGGGATGACGACGGAGCGGTCCTCTATTACGAAGGTACGCTGACGGATATCACGCCGGGGAAACGGAACGAAGAGGAACTGAGACGGCAGCAGGAGGCGGAGTCGCTGAGCCGTCTGGCAGGCGCGATCGCCCAGGATTTCAACAATGCCCTGACCGTCATTACCGGCTATTCCAGGCTGGCGTTGTCGGAACTCCCCTCGACGCACCCGGCCCGGCCGAGCGCCGGACAGGTGCTGCGCGCGGCCGAGAGCGCCATGGCGCTGACGACCCGGCTTCTCTCGTTCGGCGACCAGGCTCCGGTTCAGGGCGGCATCGACATTAATATGGCTGTCGAGCGCGCCCGCCCGGCTCTCGATCTGCTGCGCGGCCATGTTCCGGGCGGGCCGGATCTCTCGCTATGCCCGGGGCCGGCGCCGGTTTATGCCAGCCAGAACCAGATTGAGGAGATTGTTCTCGGCCTCGCGAGCCGGGTCCGCGAGGCCGCGCCTCTCGCGAGCCTGGAACTGAGAACGGAACTGGCGCACCTCGACGGTGAGGTATGCGCGCGCTGCGGCGGTGCGCCGCCGGGACTCTACGCGGTGCTGTCTCTCTTCACTCGCGGGAGCGGCAATCTGAAAGACCATTTGACGGATCCTCTTTTTGCGGCCACGCCGGCCGCGGATATCGCGGCGATGGGGCTTTCGGCGACGCACGCGATCGTGACCCTGTGCGGCGGCTTTATGGTCGCGAGCGGACTTGTGGCGCAAGACCGGCGGCACGGGGATTCCCGCGAACGAAAGCCCGTTCTCCGCGTTTTCCTGCCCTCGGCTCCGCGATCGATCACCGCTACAGCGGGGTCGCAGGGCCAGACTCGGTAGAAGTCTCGTGCGCAATTCCCGTGTACACTGGAGATATGCGGAACGTGACTCTCAGCGCCGACGAGGCCCTTATCGAGGGTGCCCGCCGCCGGGCCGAATCCGAACAGACGACGCTGAATAACCTTTTTCGCGAATGGCTCGCTCGCTACACCGGAGAACCCCGGCTGACGTCCGAAGAAATTCGCCGGACTGTTGCCTCCGCGGGACACTTCCGCGTTGGCCGCCGTCTCACCCGCGAAGAGCGGAATGAGCGATAGGTTTTTTCTCGACACGAATATTCTTGTCTATGCGATCGACCCGAGCGATCCGGACAAGCACGCCGTCTCGCTCAAATGGCTCGCCGCCGCGCACGAGACCGGTAATGGTTTGTTGAGCTACCAGGTTGTGCAGGAATGGTTCAACGTTGTGCTGCGAAAGGCCGCGGCGCCTCTTGCTTCAGACGAGGCGGCCGCGGTTTACCGCAAGCTGATCGAACCGCTCTGGCGGGTACAGTCCAGCCGCGAACTGCTCGATACCGCGCTCGATCTTCATAGCGGGCATTCCTTCTCGTGGTGGGACTCGCTCATCGTAGGCGCGGCGATCCATGGCGGCTGCAATCGGCTCTTGAGCGAGGATCTTCAGGACGGCAGGGAAATTCGCGGCGTCAGGATCCACAACCCGTTCTGATGGCGAAAGCGCCCCGTCTCTCGGTTGCCGCGCTGAACCATCCCAACATCTGCACCCTGTTCCATGTCGGTCCGGGTTACCTCGTGATGGAACTCATCGAAAACGGCTGCGACGTTCTCACACATGAGATCATTCCCGCCGCGTGGCTGAAAACCGTGCCGGGCCTGCTGAATCTCGATCATGTGCAGTCCGCGGCGCCTGGGGGAATCCTGACGGAGTTCACGGAAAATGACTCAGGGAAGGTCGTTGTCGGACACGATCTGGACGTCTGCCGAGCGGTTGTCCCGGCCAGGCAGATCCACGCCTGAGTAGATCTCGGCCAGAGTCAGAGTACACCCGCAACTTTCAAAAGTCAGAGCGTCCGCCGGAAGCGCATACGGGCGCACGCCCCAGGTCTCATCTAAAATGTCGCCGGAGGGACCCCGCCGGAAAAACAGCTTCACCGCACAGCGATCGCTGGAGACCACGAGATACTCGCGAATCGTGCGAATTGCCGTGTATGCGAGCAGCTTATCGGTCTCGTCGAGCGCGGCCGTGCTGGACGACAACACTTCGACGACGAGCGTGGGATTGAGCAGGCATCCGATACCCCGCTTCACAATATACTCGGGTTTGCCGCACACGACCGTGACGTCCGGAAAGACGTAGCCACGGGAAGCCGCTAATTTGACGGCCTGATTGGAAACCAGCGGAAGGCAGTTCTTCCCCCGCAACTGCTGAAACAGCTCGCCCACAATATTCGTCTCGATCCGGACGCGATCGGGCTGAGCGCCAGCCATGGCGATGGCGACGCCTTGCCAGTACTCGTACTTGTCGACGCTCTTTTCCAGCATTTCGAAATACGCGTCTTCGCTCATCGGGATGTGTTGTGCCGGCGAAGCCATAACCGTATTATCGCTTGAAAGCGCCCCGGCGCCTTTTGTTTTGTAGTGTAATAGATGTTGCCAAAAAGGCAGGCGAGGCGAATATGGCGAAAATCACGAAGAATACGGTTGGCCGCCGGGGCTTTCTAAAAGGAGCGGCGGCGGGTGCGGCTGCCGGGGTCGTAACCGGAGCCGTGACGGGTGCGGGCGCGTTGGTTGCGACGGCCACGCCGGCGGCGGCGCAGGAGATTGCGCAGCGCAACGGCGCGGCGCAACCGAATCCCGCCACGCTGGCGGCCGACACGGGTATCCGTCCCGCGCTGGTTTCCTCGCGGATCGTCGAAAACCCGGGTTCCGACTTCATGGTGGACGTGCTCAAGACGCTCGACATCGAATATGTCGCGGCCAATCCCGGCTCCACCTTCGAGGGGCTGCACGAGTCTCTCATCAACTACGGCGATAACAAGATGCCGGAGCTGCTGACCTGCTGCCACGAAGAATCGGCCGTCGCCATGGCGCACGGTTACGCCAAGATCGAAGGCAAGCCGATGATGGCGCTGATCCACGGGACGATCGGGATCCAGCACGCGTCGATGGCGATCTACAATGCCTGTGCGGACCGCGTTCCGATCTATATGATCGTGGGCGACCATGCGGACGGCGCGGAGCGCAACGCGGGCGTGCAGTCCATGCACAGCGCCCAGGACATCGGCGCGCTGGTGCGCGATTTCGTGAAGTGGGACGATCAACCGCACTCTCTCGGCCACTTCGCCGAATCCGCCGTGCGGGCCTACAACATCGCGCGGACGCCGCCCATGGGTCCCGTGCTCATCACGATGGCGGCGGAGTTGCAGCTGCATCCCAACCTGCAGCCGGGTCTGCGCATTCCGAAGCTCAGCCGGACCGCTCCGCCGCAGGGCGACGCGGGCGCGGTGGCCGAGACGGCCCGGCTCATGGTGGCGGCGGAGCGTCCGCTCATCATGAGCGAGCGCGCGGCGCGGACTCCGAACGGCATGAAGCTGATGGTGGAGCTGGCGGAAACGCTGCAGGCGCCCGTCAGCACCAGCGAACGCATGGATTTTCCCAACCAGCATCCGCTTGCGGGCAATGGCGGCGCGCGTTACGAGCCGGACGTGGTGCTGTGCCTCGAAATGATGGACGTATCCAATGCGGCGCGGGCGGCGCGGGCGCGTAATGCGAAGGTCGTCAGTATCTCCACCATCGATCTTTCGCATAAATCCAATATTCAGGACTTTGGCCACTACTCGGAAGTGGATCTGGACATCGGGGCGGACAGCGAGGCGACGCTGCCGGCGCTGATCGAAGAGTGCAAAAGACTGATTACGCCCGATCGGCGGCGAGCGCTCGACGCGCGCGGGGCGAAGATCGCGGCGGATCACAAGACGGCGCGCGACCGCAATATCGAACTGGCCGCGGTGGGCTGGGATGCGAGCCCCGTGAGCCTTGGCCGGCTGTGCGCCGAGTTGTGGCCTCTGATCAAGGACGAAGACTGGTCGCTCGTCTCCTGGCAGGGCTTTATCAGCGGCTGGCCGGGGCGGTTGTGGAATTTCGACAAGCATTACCGCTACATCGGCGGGCAGGGCGCGGGCGGCATGGGTTACGGCGCGCCGGCCGCGGTGGGAGCGGCGCTGGCCAACAGGAAGCATGGCCGGCTGAGCGTGTCGATTCAAACCGATGGCGATTTGAATTATGCTCCGGGCGTATTGTGGACGGCGGCGCACCATCGCATTCCGCTGCTGACGATCATGCACAACAATCGCGGCTATCACCAGGAAGTGATGTTCATCGAGCAGGCCGCGAGCAACCGCAATCGCGGGGCGGACCGGGCGCATATCGGAACGAAGTTGTGGGATCCGGACATCAATTACGCCAAAATGGCGCAGGCCTACGGGATGTACGGCGACGGGCCGATTACCAGACCGGACGAACTGGCGCCGGCGTTCAAGCGGGCGATCGAAGTGGTCAAAAAGGGTGAGCCGGCGATGATCGACGTCGTGACTCAGCCGCGTTAAGCCCGCGTCATGGAGGAGAATCGGAGATGAAAAACGCGAGCATGCGAGTTCTGGCCGGATTGACGGCCGTGTTGTTTGCCGCCGGCGGCGCAAACGCCCAGCCTCCCGCCGGGAATGCCGCTCACGGAAAAGAGCTTTACATAAAATTCAGCTGCTACGCCTGCCACGGCTTCTCCGGTGAAAACGGGCCGGGCGCGCGGCTGGTTCCGATGAAGATGGCCCAGGCGGGTTTCATCGGATACGTGCGCAATCCACCCCAGGCGAACCGGATGCCTTCGTATTCGCCGAAGGTGCTGCCGGATTCGGATATGGCGGACATCTACGCCTATATCAAGACGATTCCCGACACCGCCTTGCCGCCGGCGAGCATTCCGCTTCTACAGCAGATTCTGAGCCAGAATAAGTAGCCACCCATTCAGACGATTTCACCTCGACACTGCGTGGCGGCGGCAGTTGACACAAAACAGCAAACCCCCTGCATTTGGGGCATGGACGTACAGCTCACCCCCGACCAGCAAGCCCTCGTCAGCGCTGCCATTGCCAGCGGACGCCTGCACCGGCCTGAAGAGGCCATGGATGAGGCGCTTTTGCTGTGGGAAGAACGCGAGCGCAGGCGTCTGGAAATACTGGCTGCGGTTGAGCTGTCCAAAGCGTCTCTGGCTCGCGGCGAAGGCCGCACCGTCAGAACACGCGAGGAGTCCGACCGTCTCGCCGGCGACATCGCCCGGCGCGGCACGGCGCGGCTTGCCGCCGAGCAATACTCGCGCGGATGAGTTACCGCCTTTCCTCCCAGGCAGAAGCCCGGCTCGACGACATCTGGTTATACATCGCGCGCGAAAGCGGCAGCGTCGATACTGCCATTCGCATTGTGCAAGAGATCAGCGACCGTTTCTGGCTATTGGCGAAACAGCCCCGCATGGGGCGGCGCCGTCCGGACTTGTCCCCCGAACTGCGGAGCTTCGCAGCGGGCGATTACGTCATCCTTATATTCAATTGAGGATGACGACGCGGTGCTGATTCACTACGTGCTCCGAGGCAGTCAGGATATCGAATCGCTTTTTTCATTCTGAAAGCCCGCCGGCGTTGCGGAAAACATCCCGGCGTGTTACGATTCTTGAGTACCCCCAACAGGGCTCAATGGGAGGTGTGCGCGCTGAGGCTCTTTCAGCTGTTCCTGAAGAGTTCAGTCCTGACGCCGCCGTTCGCACCAATGAGGAGATATGGCCAGAAAACCCGGAAAAAAATACCAAGCCGCGCTGAAGCAAGTTGAAACGCGCGATTACCCCCTGAATCAGGCAGTTCCTCTTCTTCAGAAGATCAAATTCGCCAAATTCGACGAAACAGTTGAGATCCACATGCGCCTGGGCGTAGATCCGAAGCACGCGGACCAGATGGTTCGCGGCACGGTCATCATGCCCAACGGCTTGGGCAAATCCAAAACCGTCCTGGTCATCGCCAGTGGTGACAAGCAGCGCGAAGCCACGGAAGCGGGCGCGGATTTTGTTGGCGGCGAAGACATGGTCAACAAAATTCAGTCCGAAGGCTGGACCGGTTTTGATGCCGTGATCGCCACGCCGGACATGATGCGTTCGGTCGGCAAGCTGGGTAAGATCCTCGGGCCGCGCGGCCTGATGCCGAACCCGAAGACCGGCACCGTCACCGCCGATGTCGCCAAAGCCGTGCTCGAAGTGAAAGCCGGCAAGGTGGAGTTCCGTGTGGATAAGACAGGGATCATCCATGCGCCCATCGGTAAAGCCAGCTTCGCTCCGGTCAAGCTGGTGGAGAATGCGTCCAGTCTGATTACCGCGGTCCTGAAGGCGAAACCTTCGGCGGCCAAAGGCAAGTACGTCAGGAGCGCGACTCTCTGCTCGACCATGGGTCCGGGCATCGCCATCGATGTCGCGGAATTGACCGCGAAGGAAGCGCTCGCGCAAGCGTAAGCGGAATTGAGCGGGATTAAAAAATGAAAAACAGGGACGACAAGAAGAAAGATTTCGAGGAACTGCGCAAGGCGCTCGAAAAGGCGAACAATGTGTTCGTCAACGGTTTCGAGAAGCTGACGGTCGCGCAGGACTACAATCTGCGCAAAACCATTCGCGGCGCGGGTGGGCAGTACAAAGTCGTTAAAAACAACATCGCGGAGATCGCGTCCGAAGGCACTCCCTCCGAGCAGGTTCTCAAGGGTTTGAAGGGCATGACGGCGATCGCTCTGACGGACGATCCGGTGGGGCTGGCGAAGGTTCTGACCGCGTACGCAAAAACGAACCCGGCATTCACGTTCAAGGCCGGACTGGTGGAAGGTCGCGCCATCGACATCCGGGCGATCAACGAACTCGCCACCATGCCGTCGAAGGACGAGATCTTCGCGAAACTGCTGTATGTGATCAACGCCCCGGCTCAACAGCTGGTGACCGCGATGAACGCGGTGGGGCGGAATCTGGCGGTAGTGGTGGATCAGGGCGTCAAAGAGAACAAGTTTCAAGGCTGACCGGGGGGCGGGATTTATCCGGATTTGGATAAACCCGGCGCTGCGGACGAACGATATTTCTGAACGAAAGAGTTTGAGGAGTTTTTAAGATCATGGCGGATATCAACGCGATTGCGGATCAGATTCAGGGTTTGACGCTGCTTGAGGCGTCACAGCTCGTGAAGTTGCTTGAAGAGAAGTTGGGCGTTTCGGCGGCTGCGGCGGCTCCCGCGGCGGCAGCGGGCGGCGCGGCTGCGGCTGCGGCTCCGGCAGTGGAAGAGAAGACCGAATTTACGGTTGTTCTGACCGCGGCCGGCGCAAATAAGATCAACGTGATCAAGGCTGTGCGTGAAGTCACCAGCCTCGGCCTGAAAGAAGCCAAGGATCTGGTGGACGGCGCGCCGAAGGCTGTCAAGGAAGGCGTCAGCAAGGACGAAGCCGAAGCCATCAAGAAAAAGTTCGTCGATGTCGGCGCAACCGTCGAAGTGAAGTAAGCGGAGCCGAGTCAATCGAGAGCCGATTCATTTCATCGCAGGCAGACGGTTGCGGCCCCTTTGGTGGGGGACCAGAGCGGCAGGAGGGCGCAAGTTCTCGTGCCGCTATCGGACTTTGTAGTTGACGGGTGGACGTTTTGGTGCTAACGTCATAAGTTGGCGTTGGTATCTACCGGAATCAGACCCGGATTGGTGACGGTGGCGCTGGAATCCTGGCAGTTAAATTGCTGGCTCGTATATTACAGGCCCAGATCTTCGGGTGGGGGCTTTGTGCGCCTGCGCGCAAACACTATCCGTGTACCCATCCCTTTTCGACCACAGGAGTCCTGTCTTTCATTCGTTCGCAATCTCACCTGTTTTCGGCGTGCGTATGCTGATCCGGCACTGCGCGCGTCCAATCCCGTGCTCCCCCGCGAGTACGTAAGCAGCAAAGTTTCCTGTTTGGCGAACTGTTTCTCTTATTGCGGGAAAGAGAGCGGTCCGCGGTTGTCGGTTTCTGCGTTGTTGGTTTCCAGGTAACGGGCGTCTTGAGGCGCTTTGCCTGTTGTAACGGAGTTCCTGAATCCTATGTCTGAGAACGGCCTGGCCCCCGATAGAGTTGATTTTTCCAAAATCAAAACTTCGATTCCGATTCCGAATCTGATCGAAGTCCAGAAGAATTCGTACGAGAAGTTTCTGCAAATGGACCTTCTGCCGAACGAGCGCGACGATATCGGACTGCAGACGGTTTTTACTTCCGTCTTCCCGATTTCCGATTTCCGCGGCGTCAGTCAGCTGGAGTTCGTCGATTATTCGATCGGCAACTGGGAATGCAAGTGCGGGAATCTGAAGGGTTTGCACCACCTCCGGTCAACCTGCCGGAACCCTTCGTGCGGCGCCACCATCAAGACCGATCCCTTTCATCCCGGCGACATTCTCTGCCACCATTGCGGGACATTTAACCGCAACATCGTGACCTTCTGCAACAAGTGCGGCGATCCGGTCGGCCTGCAGTTGAAGTACGATCAGGCCGAATGCGAAGAACGCGGCATGACGTATGCAGCCCCGCTCAAGGTCACCATCCGGCTCACGGTTTACGCGAAGGACGCGGAAACCGGGCAGAAGAGCGTGCGGGACATCAAGGAGCAGGAAGTATTCTTCGGCGAAATTCCGCTGATGACGAACAACGGCACGTTCATCATCAACGGCACGGAGCGCGTCATCGTCAGCCAGTTGCACCGCTCGCCCGGCGTGTTTTTCGAGCGCGTGGCGTCTCAGGGCTACTACCTCGGCAAAATCATTCCGTATCGCGGCAGCTGGGTGGAATTCGAGTACGACAACAAGAACCTGCTGTACGTTCGCATCGACCGCAAACGCAAATTCTACGGTTCGGTGTTTCTGCGGGCGCTCGGTCTCGAAACCGACGAGCAGATTCTGCGTACTTTCTACAGAATCAGCAAACTCGGCATCGAAGACGCCAAACTGCACTGGAACGTCGATGAAAATCTGGTCGGTCTGAAGCTCTCGCACGCCGTCACCAACAAGGCAGGCGAGGTCGTCGTGCCGCAGGGCCGCAAGATCACCGCGGGGCTGATGCGCGAGGTTCTGAAAAACAAGATCGCGCAGGTTGAAGTGGCGGCCAACGATCTGGAAGGCGCTTTCATCGCGGCCGACGTGGTGGATATGTCCACGGGCGAAGTGATGATCGACGCCAATCAGGAACTGACGCCTGCCGTTATTTCGAAGCTGATTGAAGCCGGAATCGAAGTCTTCGAAGTGTTCTTCCCCGAGCGCGACGAAGTCGGCACCGTGATCTCGAGCACTCTGCGCAAAGACCCGGTCAAGACGCGCAAGGAAGCGCTGATCGAAATCTACCGCAAGCTGCGCCCGGGCGATCCGCCGACGGTGGATACGGCGACGCAATTGTTCGACGGCATGTTCTTCGATGCGCGCAAGTACGATTTTTCGCGCGTCGGCCGCATGAAGTTCTCGATCAAGATCTACGATGCGCCCGAATCGCCCACCCGCAAGAAAGCGGATGGGACCAACTACGATGCGCGCATCCTGCATTTCGAGGATTTCCACGATACGATCCGCTACCTGCTGAAACTCCGCAAGGGCATTGGCGTGGTCGACGATATCGATCACCTCGGCAACCGCCGCGTCCGCGCGGTGGGCGAACTGCTCGAAAATCAGTTCCGCATCGGCCTCGTGCGCATGGAGCGCGCGATCAAGGAAAAGATGTCGGTTTACCAGGAAATGTCGACGGCCATGCCGCACGATCTGGTGAACGCGAAGCCGGTCATGGCGGCGATCCGCGAGTTCTTCGGATCGAGCCAGTTGTCGCAGTTCATGGATCAGACCAACCCTCTTTCCGAGATCACGCATAAACGGCGTCTCTCGGCTCTTGGACCGGGCGGTCTCTCCCGCGAACGCGCGGGCTTCGAAGTGCGCGACGTCCACCCGACCCATTACGGCCGCATCTGCCCGATCGAGACGCCGGAAGGCCCGAACATCGGTCTGATCTCGTCGCTCTCGTGCTTTGCCCGCATCAACGATTACGGCTTCATCGAGAGCCCCTACAAGCGCGTCATCAATGGCGTGGTTGTGGATGAAGTGCGCATCCTCAATCCCGGCGACACCTCGTTCAAAGTAAACGATGTGATCCTGCGGGAGGCGCTCGATACCGCCAACGGCGCTGTCGGCGCCAACAAGCAGAAGGCCGAATACGTCGCGCATTGCGACTATCTCTCGGCGTGGGAAGAAGACAAATACACCATCGCCCAGGCGAACGTCGAGCTGGAAGAAAGCGGCCGGATCGCTCCGGAACTGGCCAATGCCCGCCAGGCCGGCAACTTCGTCCTGAAAGGCCGGGACGAGATCGAGTACATGGACGTCAGTCCGAAGCAGCTCGTCTCCGTCGCCGCCAGCCTGATCCCGTTCCTCGAAAACGACGACGCGAACCGCGCGCTGATGGGTTCGAACATGCAACGGCAGGACGTTCCGCTGCCGCGCGGCGACGCTCCTTACGTCGGCACCGGCATGGAATATGTGACGGCGCGCGATTCGGGCGCGGTGATTCTCTGCAAACGCGCCGGCGTTGTCGATTCGGTCGATTCCGAACGCATCATCGTGCGCGTTGACGGCACCGCGCACGAAGGCCAGATGTCGCGCGAAGTGGGCGCGGACATCTACCAGATGACGAAGTTCAAGCGCTCGAACCAGAACACCTGCATCAACCAGAAGCCCATCGCGTATCAGGGCCAGAGGGTGGTCAAGGGACAGGTTCTGGCCGACGGCCCGTGCACCGATATGGGCGAACTGGCGCTCGGACGGAACGTTCTGGTCGCGTTCATGCCGTGGCGCGGTTACAACTTCGAAGACGCCATCCTGGTCAGCGAAAAGCTGGTCCGGGAAGACTACTACACCTCGATCCACATTGAAGAGTTCGAGATCGAAGCCCGCGACACGAAGCTCGGTCCGGAGGAGATCACTCGCGACATTCCGAACATTGCCGATTCCTTCCTGCGCAATCTGGACGAATCGGGCGTGATCCGGATCGGCGCCACCGTCAAGCCGGGCGATATTCTGGTGGGCAAAGTGACGCCGAAAGGCGAAACGCAGCTCACCCCGGAAGAGAAACTGCTCCGCGCGATCTTCGGCGAAAAGGCCGGAGACGTGAAGGACGCGTCGCTCTACTGCCCGCCCGGTATCGAAGGCACCGTGGTCGATTGCAAAATCTTCTCCCGCAAGGGGCAGGATAAGGACGAGCGGTCGCGGCGCATCGAAGAGACGCAGATCGCCCGTCTGCAGCGCAATCTGAACGACGAGATCCGCATTCTGACCGACGAGCGCGCCAAGCGCCTCGGCAATCTGCTCGAAGGCAAGGAAGTCCTCGCCGACCTGCACGATGAAAAGACCAACAAGAAGCTGTTCGCCAAAGGCGCGCTGCTCGATCGCGATTCGATCGAGAAGACGCGTTCGCGGGATCTGAAGCGCGTCCGCTTCACCAACAAGGACGCCCGCATCAACGAACAGATCGACGAAATCGAAGAGATGACGTCGCGCCAGATCGCGGTGCTCGAAAAGATCACCGACGAAAAGATCGCGAAGCTGCGCAAGGGCGACGAACTGCCTCCGGGCGTGATCAAGCTCGTGAAGGTTTATATCGCGATGAAGCGCAAGCTGTCGGTCGGCGACAAGATGGCCGGCCGCCACGGCAACAAGGGTGTGATCGCCCGTATCCTCCCCGAAGAAGACATGCCGTATCTTCCGGATGGAACGCCGGTCGAGATCGTGCTCAATCCGCTGGGCGTTCCCAGCCGTATGAACGTCGGTCAGATTCTGGAGACGCATCTCGGGTGGGCGGCCAAGGCGCTGGGCGTGCAGTTTGCGACCCCGGTGTTCGACGGGGCGACCGAGAAGGAAATCAAGAAGCAGCTGGCGAAAGCCGGCCTGCCGACCTCGGGCAAAACGAAGTTGTTCGACGGCATGACGGGGCAGCAGTTCGAGCAGCCGGTGACCGTGGGCTACATCTATATGTTGAAGCTCTCGCACCTGGTTGACGACAAGATCCACGCCCGCTCCATCGGGCCGTATTCGCTGATCACGCAGCAGCCGCTCGGCGGCAAGGCGCAGTTCGGCGGACAGCGGTTCGGCGAAATGGAAGTGTGGGCGCTCGAAGCTTACGGCGCCGCTTACATTTTGCAGGAGCTGCTGACGGCGAAATCGGACGATGTGTACGGACGCGCGAAGATTTACGAAGCCATCGTCAAAGGCGAGGCGGCGATCGAGCCCGGCGTGCCGGAATCGTTCAACGTGCTCATTCGTGAGCTGCAGTCTCTGTGTCTCGACGTGGAACTGATGAAGAAGTTCCGCGAACAGACGGAAGATACAGCGCTCGCGGCGGACTAATTCCGGGGCGGGTCACGGGAAACCGTGACCTGCCTGTTCGGTTGATTTTTTAGCGAATTTCAGGAGAACAAATGCGATCCTCTCCCTACGATCGGGCGAATATTACCGCGGATTTCGACTCTATCCGGATCTCTCTGGCGTCGCCGGAGAAAATCCGAAGCTGGAGCCACGGCGAAGTCACTAAACCGGAAACCATCAACTACCGGACTTTCAAGCCGGAACGCGACGGTCTGTTCTGCGCCCGGATCTTCGGACCCGTGACGGACTGGGAATGTCTCTGCGGCAAGTACAAGCGCATGAAGCATCGCGGCGTGATCTGCGACAAGTGCGGCGTCGAAGTGACGCTCGCCCGTGTCCGCCGCGAACGCCTGGGCCACATCGAACTGGCCAGCCCCTGCTCGCATGTGTGGTTCTTCAAGGGCCTGCCTTCGCGCATCGGCCACCTGCTCGACATCACGCTGCGTGAACTGGAACGGGTGCTCTATTTCGAAGCCTATGTGGTGGTCGATCCCGGCGCCGTGGTCGATCTCACGCAGGGCGAAGTGATTTCCGACGAGCGCAAGCGGCAACTGGAACAGGACCCGGAGACTGCCGGCAAATTCGTCGCCATGATGGGCGCCGAGGGCATCAAGGAACTCCTCAAGAAGATCGACGTCGAGTTTTTGAGCGAAGACATTCGCGAGAAAATGAAGACCGAGACCTCGCAGCAGAAAAAGCTGAAGTTCGCCAAGCGCCTGCGCGTGGTCGAGAGCTTCCGCAAATCGGGCAACAAGCCGGAATGGATGATTCTGGACGTGCTGCCGGTCATTCCGCCGGAACTGCGTCCGCTCGTGCCGCTCGATGGCGGCCGTTTCGCCACCTCCGATCTCAACGATCTTTATCGCCGCGTCATCAACCGCAATAACCGGCTGAAGAAGCTGATGGAACTGCATGCGCCGGACGTGATTGTCCGCAACGAAAAGCGCATGTTGCAGGAAGCCGTGGATGCGCTGTTCGACAACGGCCGCCGGGGCCGCGTGCTGCGCGGCGCCAACAACCGCCCGCTCAAGTCGCTTTCCGACACGCTCAAAGGCAAGCAGGGCCGCTTCCGCCAGAACCTTCTCGGAAAACGCGTCGATTATTCGGGCCGCTCGGTTATCGTTGTCGGTCCCGATCTCAAGCTGCATCAGTGCGGTCTGCCGAAGAAGATGGCGCTCGAACTCTTCAAGCCGTTCATCTACCACAGGCTGGAACAGCGCGGCCATTGCACCACCATCAAGCAGGCGAAGGAACTCGTCGAGCAGCAGGACCCCGTGGTCTGGGACATTCTCGAAGAGGTCATCAAAGACCATCCGATTCTGCTGAATCGCGCGCCCACGCTGCACCGCCTCGGCATTCAGGCTTTCGAACCCGTGCTGGTGGAAGGCAAGGCGCTGAAGATCCACCCGCTGGTCTGCACGGCTTTCAACGCGGATTTCGACGGCGATCAGATGGCCGTTCACATTCCTCTGTCGCCGGAAGCGCAGATCGAAGCCGCGACGCTCATGCTGGCGTCGAACAACATCCTTTCGCCGGCGCACGGCGGACCGATCACCGTTCCCACGCAGGACATGGTGCTCGGCTGCTACTACCTGACGAAATCGCGTCCGGGCGCCAAGGGCGAGGGCCGCACGTTCGCCTCGACCGACGACGTTCTGATCGCGCTCGAAATGGAAGAAGTCCAGACGCTGACGCCGATCAAGCTGCGCTACACCGGCAAAGTGATCGATCTCAACAAGGCCTTCGACAACCAGAACATCATGCACACGGAGCCGATCGAGTTCGTGAAGCAGTACATGGACACGACCGTCGGCCGCGTGATTTTCAACGACCACCTTCCCGAAGAGATGCCGTTCATCAACGGCCTGCTCAAGAAGAAGGGTCTGGCGCAGCTCGTACAGTATTGTTACCTGAAGTTCGGCCTGCAGATTACGGTCGACATGCTGGACAAGGTCAAGAACCTTGGCTTCCTCTATGCCACCCGCGCGGGCATCTCGATCGGGGTTGACGACATGGTCGTCCCGGGCGAGAAGGCGGAGCTGGTCAAGAACGCCGAGAAGGAAGTGGTTGCGGTCGAGAGCCAGTATCAGGACGGCGCGATCACCCACGGCGAGCGTTATAACAAGATCATCGAAATCTGGTCGCGGGTGACCGAGAAGGTTTCCGATGAGATGTTCAGCGCCATGGAAGAGGACGACCGCACGGGCCGTTACCTCAACCCGATTTACATCATGGCCGATTCCGGCGCGCGCGGTTCGAAACAGCAGATCCGCCAGCTTTCCGGTATGCGCGGCCTGATGGCCAAGCCCTCGGGCGAGATCATCGAAACGCCGATTACGGCCAACTTCCGCGAGGGCCTCAACGTTCTGCAGTACTTCATCTCGACGCACGGCGCGCGCAAAGGTCTGGCGGATACGGCTCTCAAGACGGCCGATTCCGGTTACCTGACCCGCCGTCTGGTCGATGTGGCGCAGGACGTGATCATCAGCGAAAACGACTGCGGCACTACCGAAGGCATCATCGTCGAGCCGATCATCGAATCGGGCGAAATCATCGAGCCGCTGCGCGACCGCATCGTCGGCCGCGTGGCGCTCGAAGATCAGCGCGACTACGAGGGCAACGTGATCGTGTCGGTGAACCAGGAAATCACCGAAGAACTGGCCGCGGCGATTCAGGCGGCCGGTATCGACCGCGTGCGCATCCGTTCGGTGCTAACCTGCGAGTCGAAGCGCGGCGTCTGCGTCGCCTGCTACGGGCGCAACCTGGCGACGGGCCGGCTGGTGGAGCGCGGCGAAGCGGTCGGCGTGATCGCGGCGCAGTCGATCGGCGAACCGGGCACCCAGCTGACGATGCGTACGTTCCACATCGGCGGCACGGCGACCAGGATTTCCGAACAGTCGAAGCAGGATGCGAAAGCGGACGGTTTCGCGAAGTACATCAACGTCCAGTGGGTGCGTAACGAAAAGGGCGAGATCATCGCGATGAACCGCAACGGCATTCTTGCGATTGTCGACGACAAGGCGCGCGAAAAAGAACGCTATCCGGTGGTTTACGGCGCGCGCATTACGGTCGCGGAAGGCGATCCGATCAAAGCCAACCAGATCCTGCTGGAGTGGGATCCGTATACGTTCTCGATCCTGACCGAACTCACCGGCGTGGTGCATTTCAAGGATCTGATCGAGGGCATCACGCTCACCGAGCAGGTCGATGAAGTCACCGGCATGTCGCAGCTGGTGGTCACGGATTCGCCGGATGAAAAGCGGCAGCCGATGGTCCAGATCAAAGGCCCCGGCGGCTCCCGCAAGTACCTCATGCCGACGCATGCGCACCTTATGGTGCATGATGCGGAAGAGGTGCACGCGGGCGACGTTATCGCCAAAATCCCGCGTGAAACCACGAAGACCAAGGACATCACGGGCGGTCTGCCGCGCGTGGTGGAACTCTTCGAAGCGCGCAAGCCGCGCGAGGCCGCGATCATGGCCGAGATCAACGGTATCGTCAAGTACGGCGAACTGTCGAAGGGCCAGCGCAAGATCTATATCGTGGGCGACGATGGCGTGGAGCGGGAATACTCGCTGCCGCGCGGCGTCCATATCAACGTGCAGGAAGGCGAGCGCGTGATGGCCGGCGATCCGCTGATGGACGGTCCCCGCAATCCGCACGACATCCTCGATGTGCGCGGCGAGAAGGCTTTGCAGAAGTATCTCGTCGACGAAATTCAGGAAGTCTACCGGCTGCAGGGCGTGAATATCAACGACAAGCACCTCGAAGTGATCTCGCGCCAGATGATGCGCTGGGTGCGGGTCGAAGATATCGGCGACACGGAATTTCTGCCCGAAGAAGTGGTGGATAAGTTCAAGTTCCGTGCGGAGAATCTGAGGGTGGAAGAAGCGGGCGGGCGTCCGGCGCAGGGCAAAGCCGTGCTGCTGGGTATCACGAAGGCCTCGCTTTCCACCGATTCGTTCATCTCGGCGGCATCGTTCCAGGAAACCACGCGCGTATTGACCGAAGCCGCGATCAACGGCAAGGTGGATTACCTGCGGGGTCTGAAAGAGAACGTCATCATGGGCCGCCTCGTTCCAGCGGGTACCGGCATGGAGTTCTATCGCCGGACCCGGATCGCGGGCGAGGATATTGTGGAAGAGCCGATACCGGAGCCGACGCTCGATGCGCTGGCCGGGTATGAGGACGAAGCCCGGTTAACGTATACGGGCGGGCTGAGCGAAGACACGGGGCCGGAAGAGACACTGGCCGAGTAGCCGTTTTAAAAAAAACCAGACAAAAACCCCGGGCGCCCCTAACGGGCCGCCTTTTTCATTTCTCCCTGACCAGCGGTTCGCCGGGCTTGGTCAGCCGATACTTGAAGAAGAGCAGAAGCGCAATGACCGTAAGAATGGCTTTCGTATACAAATCGATTCGTCTCGATTTGAGAGTTTCGGCTCGATCAAGGACCTTCCACGCCGGCAGGACCGTTCGCGAGGCGCGCCGCAGGCCCGTCACGGCGGCGAGAGCGTCGGTGTATGAATATCCCTGCGGCGCGAGTTGCGGCTGGCCCACAGGTACTCGCGCGACCTGCCATAACAGGACGCCCTCGTAAAGCCAGCCGATTGGATCCACGGCCTTCTCTTGCTTTTCCTTGTCGCGCCAGTCGTGAGCGTGGAACGGGACGGAGGCGCCGTGTTCAAAAACGGCCGTCACCACGTTGGTTCTACTTCATGCCGACGTGCGCATCTTAATGGTGCATGACGCGGAAGAGGCGCGCGCGGGCGATGTTGCATGACCGGAGGATCACGACCCAGATTCATCCAGTGGTCGCCCGCGCCAGTTCAGCGGCGCAGGCTTTGTATGTCCGAACGGCCCTGCTCAGACCCGGTAGTGGTCCGCCCGCCAGCGCTGCACCGCCTTTTTGATCGTATCGGGCGAAAGCCCTTCATCGGCGGCTTTGCGCGCGAGTTCGACCAGCTCGGCGTCGGGGGCGAACCGCAGCGCCACGATCTGCTTCACGCTCAGGCGATGGTCCAGCAGTTTGCCGGTCAGCGCAAAATGGCGCAGGTTTTCTTCCGCGCGAATCGCTCTGTCCTGCGCTTTGAGCGGGAAGATCCGGCTGAAGAAGAATTGCAGGATCATCGCCAGCGTAATGAGCGCGAGCAATATCGCGCTCAGGCGTCCGGATGGGTTGACTTCCGTCAGGCGCCTGTACAGGTTCGCCAGCGACCCGATGAAGGCCGCCGCGATCAACCCGAACAGGACCCCGTGAAACATCGGGACGAGCTTTGCGTGTTTGGCGTAACTTTGCTCTTCCATCGTCATGGCCCTCCTGTGGCCTGTTGGCTGATTATATCCGCTGTAAACTGAAGCTGACATGATTACGATCCGGCACAGCAACGAACGCGGCCACGCCGATCACGGCTGGCTGAACTCCTGGCACACCTTTTCCTTCGCGAACTATCACGACCCCGCGCACATGGGCTTTCGCGCGCTGAGGGTGGTGAACGACGACCGCGTGGCTCCGGCCAAAGGCTTCGGCGCCCACGCTCATCGCGACATGGAGATTATCAGCTACGTGCTCGAAGGCAACCTGGCCCACAAGGACAGCATGGGCGAGAGCCACACGATCGGGCCCAACACGATCCAGGCGATGTCGGCGGGTACGGGGATCGTGCACAGCGAGTTCAACCCTTCGGAGAGCGAGCCGGTGCATTTCCTGCAGATCTGGATCGAGCCGGCCATGGAAGACGTCGCGCCTTCCTACCGGCAGATTTCCTTCGAGCCTTCGGAGAAACAGGGCCGGCTCAGGCTGCTCGCCGGGCCCCACGCGGAAGAAGCGCCTGGGGGCGCGGCGGCGATCCATCAGGACGCACGGGTCTACGCCTCCGAACTGAGCGCGGGCCAGAAGCTGAGCCAGGCGCTGGCGCCGGGACGCTTCGCATGGGTGCAGGTGGCGCGCGGCAACGTGCTGCTGAACGGGCTGAAGCTCCGGGAGGGCGATGGCGCGGCGATCGACTCGGAACAGGAGCTGTCCTTCGCGGGCGACGGCCCCTCGGGCGGCGAGTTTCTCTTCTTCGATCTGGCGTGAGCACATATGCAGGACGTCAACGTGGTGGTTGTTTTCTGCACCCATGCGGCAGAGCGCCTGGCCCTGGCGGCGGCCGTGGGCGCCGTTCAGGCCAGGGCCAATATCCGTCTGCGGCTGTTGCAGGAGACGGACCGGACGGCGGCAGACGTTCCGGGAACGCAGGACTATGTGGCGCCGCGCGAAGCGGACGCCCTGTGGATGGATGCGATGTTGCTCCTGAGTCCGGCGGAGGCGGTGAAGACGTATCTCGATTCGCCGGCTTTAAACGGCAAACTCGTATTCACGCTGGAGAAGCACGCTGACTCCGTGGAAGCCGCGACCCTGCTGGGCCGGGAAGTGGCCGAAGCGGCGCGCGCGAAGAGATACGGGGCAGGGGTGTAAGCTGGTGTTCGAATGCCACAGGAAACGCATCGCAAAGCAGCGGAAATGCACGAAAAGGCGGCTCACGCGCACAACGTCGCCGCCACCAGTCACGGGCAGGGAGACCACCTGACCGCGCAGGAAATGTCGAGGCAGGCGCTCGATCATTCGGCCCGCGCCTTCGAAGCGGCCCAGGAAGCGCACCGGCAATCGTCGCTGGCGGGCCGGCACCCCCAGCCGCCGAGCGTGCGCCAGGCAGCAAGGCGGGGAAACGCGGTTAGGCAGCGCAAGCATAGGCTGG
>VFSW01003975.1_pt1 | contig 22110 bp, 18 predicted proteins | sample 5358111 | NCBI WGS metagenome assembly VFSW01 (sample SAMN11554181, study PRJNA540505) | mine drainage metagenome | isolation source: sediment from site ElyBrook_90M | place: USA: Ely Copper Mine, Vershire, VT | collected 2017 | reverse complement strand
GGCGAAGGGCGAAGCGAGGGGTCTCTAGTTTTCGCTTTTTATTCGCCTACGGAGATTCTAGGTTCCCCGGCGGCCGCTTGTCAAGCGCGCCCTCGGGCAGGTTGCGGGGCCGTTTTCGATAACCTTACCGGGAGTTACCCGCTTTTAGCGAGGGAGTATGATTAGGCCATGGCGTATTTTCCGCTTCTGTATCGGCTGCACATAGTGGTCCCAACGTAGCGATAGTCTTTACAATGCTGCGATTCCCGCATAAAGTTCAACATCATGTTGCCGTGGAAAAATCCTCGATGGATCATGGCATTCGTCGCGATCCTGATTGTGGATGCGGTCATAGTTTTCGGAGTTGCGCGGTTCGCTCACGTCAAGGCTTCCACAGTTTTCGCCTGCGTTGTAATTCTGACGTATTTAGGCGTCTTCGTGTGGTTCCGTCAGAGCGCATTCAGAAACCGGAAGGCTCTCCGTGATGTGCTAATGATCTATTTGGGGGGAGGCATCGTTCTGGCCGGCTCCTTGATTCTCTATGAGAAATCCGAGACCGGTATCGCCGTGTTATTGATTCTGATTGTTTTTCTCTCACGCAGGATCTGGGGCAGGCCCTTGCTTAAGAAGCTGCAAGCTGAAAATGAAGAGCAAAAGTCGCTTTAGTCAATTCTGAAAAGACTCCGCGCGGCTGCCGGTGCCGGGCAAACAGCATATCGCAACGTCCTTGTGCCGAACCCCACATTTGATTAGTTCCTGATAAACGCTGCGGCTATTGGACTGACCGCTACCGTCATTCGCGCCCGCTGGCTTTTGGCAGCCGCAAACGGCGTGCGCCTCGCGCCCCGCCTCGCGGCTCGTGCTATAGTTATTGCTAGAACGTGCCCCGGGGCTTGCCGCGCCGGATGCACGGCTAGGTTCCCCGCCGGCCGCTTGTCAAGCGCAGTCCTCGGGCAGGTTGTGGGGCAGTTTCCGATAATCCGACGATACGTCGACAAAATTGTCCACTTCGCCCCTGAGCGGTGTCTAACCGAGCATGCGAACCGCGGCAACAGCGATACTCGTCACTTCGGCATTGGTAGCTGTAATCAGTTTCGCGATTGCAACTCTGAGCCCTATTTCCGTAAAGCACCTCAGAGCTGAAGTCGTGACGAGAAGTGAGGACATCGGGATTCCCGGCATCACAAAAATGTACCAGGCCACACTGACGAATCGCGGTTTCCTGCCTGCTCGCGTTACCCGGTGCGACTTTACAGACGATTCGATGTCGTCCGGAACGATGATGGCGTACGCCGTTCAGCGCTGGAATGAAAACCGAAGGCAATGGGACACGATCGTCCAATTCGAACAATCTCAATTCTGCAAGCCATATCCTCTAGGCATCGTGAAGGCAAGACTTGTCAACGGGTGGTTGTGGCCAGGTCAGAGATTATCGACCGGTGAGGAAGCAACGGCCGCCCGAGATGGGTTTGTTATCGGCGACCGAGCTCGATTCGTAATCTTCGTCGGAGCAGCGGGCGATTACCATTCGTCAGTTGCAACCGCAGACTTCAAAATCGACGAACATCGGAAAACGGATGCGAACTTGCGCGTCAGGCACTGATGGTGTGTCTCCCATCGCAGAGTTTAGCCGATGGTTCTATTCCAGTAGGCATGCTCTGCAGCTTCCGTTAGGTAGATATTTAGCCGGAAACCACCAGCTAACTTCCGGTAACTCAAGCCATCTGACAGCTCAACTCCTGGTAAACGCAACTATCGGAAGCTAACCCGCGACAGACATTCGCGCACGCCAGCTTTTGGCAGCCGCAAACAGCGCACGCCTCGCACCCCGCCTTGCGTGCTATAGTTATTGCAGGAACGTGTCCGGGGCTTGCCGCGCCGGATGCACGGCGAGGTTCGCGACCTCAAATCGGCCCCCGAACACGTGTACGCCAAGGAGAGACTATGTACCCTGAAGGATTCGTTCGACCCATGCGCGAGGAACTGACGAACATCGGCTTTCGCGAAATGCGGACAGCTGCGGACGTGGACGCCACTCTGAAACAAGAGAAGCGGACGGTGCTGGTCGTAGTGAACTCCATCTGCGGATGCGCCGCGGGCAAGGCTCGTCCCGCGATTGCCAAGGCTCTGGCGCACGGCGTGCGTCCCGAGGTTCTGTGCACGGTCTTCGCCGGGCAGGATGGGGAAGCCACCGACCGGGCGCGCAGTTACTTCACCGGCTATGGGCCCTCCTCCCCTTCGATCGCGTTGCTGCGCGACGGAAAACTCGCGTTCATGATCGAGCGCCGCGACATCGAAACTCGCGACGCCGCCGCCATCGCCCAGACTCTCACCCAGGCCTTCGATCGCTTCTGCGCTCCGGCCAAGATCTGAGCCGGCCCGTGGCCGGTTCGCGGGTTCCGCTTCCGGGGTCATGGAGCCTGTGTGGCAACTGCAAGTTACGTCCCGCCGCAGCTGAACAGCTTGCGGAAAAAGTTAAAATCCCGCCTCAGGGGTTAAAACCCCTAAAGAAAGTATATGAGTGGCGGCGGGGTTGAAACCCCGCCCTTCCGTCCTGCAGCATTTTTCAGCATCCTGCTAAACCTTTGCTAAAATGCAAGGTGCCTGATGCAGCCCGAGGCGCTAGATGTGTCCGAGGAGAACGAGTTTCCAGTGCCGTCCCAACCAAATGAAGCGGACGTGAGGAACTCTGCCGTCTGCAAGTTCGTGGAACAAATGCGCACGGGGCCTCGCCGCAACAAGTCGGAACGGCACTAGGAAGCATGGCATAGGATCAACTACTCCCGTGCGCATACTAATTGTCGAAGACGAAGCAAAGATGGCCAAGGCTCTACAGGCAGGGCTCGAAGCAGACCAGTTCTCCGTGAGCGTTGCCCACACCGGAGAGGAAGGCTTCTTTCTTGCTTCGACCGAAACCTACGATTTGATCATTCTGGACTTGATGCTTCCCAGCCGGGACGGGATGGAGGTACTGACCGCTCTGCGGGGGAAGAGCTTGTTCGTGCCTGTGCTCATCCTGACCTCAAAAGACACAGTTGAAGATCGCGTTCAGGGTTTGGACGCAGGCGCGGATGATTATCTTGTTAAGCCTTTCGCATTTCCTGAACTGCTCGCCCGCGTCCGAGCACTGTTACGACGCGGCAAACCCGAATCACCAAACAAACTAAGGCTTGCGGACCTCGAAATGGACGCCGCCGGACGCTCGGTTTCCCGAGATGGAAAGGACCTGGCCCTCACGGCACGTGAATTTGATTTGCTGGAATATCTGCTACGCAACCAGGGTCGCGTAGTTTCCAGGGAAATGCTGGCGCGAGACGTTTGGAAAGAGACGTCGCGCTACACACCTCTCGACAACGTCATCGACGTTCACGTTGCCCACCTGCGGAAAAAACTCGACGATCCATTCGGCACGACACTCCTGCACACCGTTCGCGGCGTGGGATTTGTGTTGCGTGAGGAGACCCCCTGATGTGGCTTCGCCCGAAACGAGTGAGAACCCGGCTCACGCTTTTGTACGTCGGAATGCTTGTCGGAGTCCTTGCCGTATATTTCGCAGGCGTGTCAATTCTGTTGTCCTGGCAAATGAGCGGTGTTTTGAGCGAACTGGCCGCCGAAGACTTGGAGACGGTGAAGGGCTTGCTGTATGTGCAAGACGACGGTCAAATTGGTTTGCGGGGAGATTATCACCACCACACGGACTGGAAGCAGGTTCAGGAGCGGCTCCTGGAGATTCTCGGGCCGGATGGGACCATTCTCTACCGCAATGAACGGCTCGGCGACCGGACCATTGGCGGAGCACCCTTTAAGGGCGAGGGTGAACACGGATACTCCGGGCGCTCTGCGAGAATGTCCGATGGAACGCCGATTATCCTCGTCAGCGGGAGATACGATCTGCAGGGCCGCACCGTCCTGATTCGAGTTGCATACAGTCAGGACTTGACGGGGAACCAGTTGAAGGAAACACTTCTCGTGTTGCTTCTGGCTGCGCCTTTGGTGCTCGCCGGCACTGCGTACGCTGGATACAAAATGGTAGGCCGCACGCTCAGTCCGGTCAGCAAGATGGCGCATCGGGCCGAGCAAATCGATTCGGAACGCTTGAACGAACGGCTGCCCATTGAGAACCCGGACGACGAGCTCGGAGATCTCGCGCGAGTTTTCAATGCGATGCTATCGCGAATCGAACAGTCGTTCGCGCAGTTGCAGCGATTCACAGCCGATGCCTCGCACGAATTGCGCACGCCCCTTGCGGCGATCCGCAGCATCGGTGAGGTAAGACTGCAAGAAGATGCGAGGCCGGAAGAATACCGCGACACGATTGGAAGCATGCTGGAGGAGGTCAATAGGCTCACGAGTATTGTGGAGAGTCTGCTGGCGCTATCGCGGGCCGATGCGGGGCAGATCAGGTTGCAAGTTTCAGTTTTCCCCCTGATGGCTCTGGTGCGAGAGGCGGTAGCCTTTTTGGATGTTCTCATCGAAGACAAGCATCTGACGTTCACACTTACGGGCGACGAAATGGTAGGGGCGCGGGCGGACCACCTTTACATACGCCAGGCGGTGGTCAACATTCTGCATAACGCCGTCAAGTTTACCCCCCCCGGCGGAGCGATTTCCGCGCGCGTTGAATGCAGAGGTGATTCCCGGGTTGAACTTTCCATCAGCGATACCGGTCCAGGGATTCCTGCCGGGCAATCCGCGAAGATATTCGAGCGCTTTTACCGCGTAGATGAATCCCGAACGGGAGAAGACAAAGGCGCAGGCCTAGGACTCTCCATCGCAGCGTGGGCCGTGCAGGCGAACGGGGGCGAGATCGGAATGACCAATTCTCCTAGCGGTGGTTCCGTCTTCTGGATTCGCTTGCCCGCCGTGGGGTGTACCTCGGTTGACCACGGGATGGCTGATCGAGGCGCAAAAAGCGCCAGCCCTGCGCATAGCCTGAAGTCCTCAGAAAGTGCGTTTTAGCGGCTGTAAGCCGCAGATTCGGCGACGGTTGTGCCGCGTTCGATTGTTCCGCTAGGCCGCATCCTTAAGAAAATCTTCAGGATGTCTTCAGTGGTGTTCCTCCAGGAGCCAGCTTAGGGTGGTAGTGACCGCGCTCGATCCCCGGTGCCGCGGCGCTGAATTTCTGTCATCGGGCCGGAGAGGTGGCAATGAAATATTTCTTCGGGGCCTGTGCCGTGACGACCCTCGTTGCCGACCACGCCGAGGACACCGGTTGCGAGATTCATCGATTCAAAGCCCTCGATATGTATTTCGAGGTGCACTAGCTACTTCGAATGGACAGCTTCATGACAACGAGAGCAATGAAACCCGCCCAGCTGGAGCAGTTGCGCCGATTGACCACGTGTGTGGTCGCCAGCGCGATTGAAACTTTCCGCGTGAGGCTGCCAAACACAGGATTTGCCGATTCGAGTATTCGCTGCATTTTCGAGGGCCAACCGGCGATGGCCGGCTACGCCGCGACGGCCCGCATGCGAAGCTCCAATCCGCCCTTGGAGGCAGGCAAGTCCTACGATTATTACGATCGGACCGATTGGTGGAATAACATCCTCACCATTCCGGCTCCACGAGTCATTGTGATCGAGGATGTGGACAATCCCCCGGGGTTGGGAGCATTCATCGGGGAAGTCCACGCGAACATTCTCCTGGCGTTGGGCTGCGCCGGAATTGTGACGAACGGCGCGGTTCGGGACATTCCCGACATCCGGCCAACGGAGTTTCAGATGTTTGCCGGCAATGTAGCTGTTTCCCACGCGTACGCCCACGTCTTCGACTTTGGTGGAACCATCGAGGTGGGAGGCCTGAGGGTACAGCCGGGCGATCTGATTCACGGCGACTGTCACGGAGTTCAAACGATCCCGCTGGAAATTGCCGACAAAGTTCCCGCTGCGGCGCGGGAAGTCCGACGCCGGCGGCAGGACCTTGTGGGGCTACGCCGGTCAGCAGACTTCACAACCGACAAACTTCGCCAGGCCATTCGTGATACGGCCCTGGACCACCTACCATCAAAATGAGGCTCCGACCAACTTACGTTCAACCTCGGTGAACCGATGAGATCAAGCCACAAATTGCGACGCAGGAATTATGCCCGAGCGCTGCTGGCGCTTGTTTTGACAACAGGACTTCTCGCGGGTTGTGGTTCCATCAGCAAGACCGGCGCCGACAGTCCCGCCAATGTTCCCATCGTGGCCGTGGTCAAAGTGGCGAGGAAAGATCTGTCAAGCACCTTGCAGATCGCCTCTGAATTCCTTCCATACCAGGAAATCAACGTCTACGCGAAGGTTTCCGGCTACATCCAGAAGCTCGACGTGAATTGGGGAACACATGTGAGACAGGGGCAGACTCTCGCGGTCCTGGATATCCCCGAGCTTCAACAACAACTTCAGCAGGACGAGGCCGCCGTGGGGCGCAGCAGCCAGAATGTGTCGCGCGCGAAGGAGGATCTGAGCCGCGCTGAGTCCATTTACAACGTCACTCATCTTACCTATTCGCGACTCGCCGAGGTCCAGAAGACACGTCCCGAACTGGTCGCCCAGCAGGAAATTGACGTGGCGCAGGGAAAGGATCTCGAAGCGAGCGCCGGCGTTTCCAGCGCGAAGGATTCGCTCGCTGCCTCGCAGGAGGCGCTGATTGGCGCGAAGGCCGCGCTCGATCGAGACAAAGCGCTGTATTCCTACTCACGCATCACCGCTCCGTTCGAAGGAATCATCACTGAGATCGACGCGTACACGGGAGCACTTCTGCCCGCGGGAACATCCTCGAACAAGGGGGACGAGCCACTTTGCCATCTTGCTCAGGATCGTATGCTCCGCCTGGTAATTCCTGTTCCCGAATCAGCGGTTCCCGATATACGCGCCGGCAGTTCGGTCCAGGTACGCGTGCCCGTCTTGGCGAAAGTGTTCCAGGGAACCGTTGCGCGCGTCTCGAATCAAGTGGATTTCTCCACGCGAACGATGCATACCGAAATTGACGTTCCGAATGCCAATCTTACGATTGTTCCGGGAATGTACGCAGAGGCTCTCCTGGTCCTCAAACAGAAGCACGGCGTGCTGGCGGTTCCGGTGCAGGCGCTCGATCGGCAGGAAGGGCATGTGACCGTCTTTGCGGTCGACAAGAACGACAGGATTCAGCAGCGGCAATTGCAAATCGGGATCGAAACGCCCAACCAGGCGGAAGTCGTTGCCGGCCTCGAAGAGGGTGATTTGGTAGTGGTTGGAAACCGGAGCCAGCTCCGTCCGGGAACCTCCATCCAGCCAAAAATTGTTTCGACCGGTTAAACCAACGGAGGGTTGTGATGTCCGGGTTCTCGATTCGGAACCCCTACTTCATCATCGTTGTCTGCCTGATCGTGGCGGTCGTGGGCACGACGAGCGTGGTGCGCATGCCCGTGGACCTGTTTCCCCCGATCAACATTCCGGAGGTCGTGGTGGCGACCTTCTATAACGGCATGCCGCCGGAGGAAATCGAAACGGAGATTACGGGTCGTTTCGAACGATTCTTCACCATGGGCAGCGGCATCGAGCACATGGAGTCCAGATCGTTGCCGGGCGTCAGCATCATCAAGGTTTATTTCCAGCCGGGCACCGACCCCGACGCGGACGTCAACGAAATTTCCAATCTTTCGATGGCGGATTTGCGGCGATTGCCTCCCGGAACTCTGCCGCCCGTCGTTGAGAAGTTCGACGCATCGAGCCTGCCCGTCTGCCTGATCACGCTCCAAGGCCAAGGACTGAGCGAGACGCAGCTTCGCGACTTGGGGCAGTTTCAGGTGCGCGACCAGCTTGCGACCGTGGCCGGTGCCTCCGTTCCGCCGCCCTTCGGGGGCAAGTACCGCCAGATCATGGTGTACGTCGATCCCGCGAAGCTCCAGGCGTATCAGTTGAGCCCGATGGACGTCGTCCGTGCCGTCAACAACTCGAACCTGATCTTACCCGCCGGCGACGTAAAAATCGGTCCGTATGACTACAACATATACACGAACAGCCAGTTTCAAGACGTAAACGGAATCAACGGGCTGCCCCTGAAAACAGTCGGCCAATCCAGCGTGACCGTAGCCGACGTGGGCCATGCCGAAGACGCACAGGAGATTCAGACCAACATCGTGCGAGTCGATGGCCAGCGCTCGGTCTATCTTCCCATTCTCAAACAAGGCGGGGATACCAACACCATCCAGGTCGTGGATGGGATCAAGCAGATCGTGACAAAGCTCGTGGATGTTCCGAAGAATCTCACCACCCGCGTTGTGTTTGACCAGTCGCTCTACGTGAAGCGAGCCATCGAAAATCTGCTGCACGAGGGTGGAATCGGGCTGCTCCTGACGGCCTTGATGGTGTTGATCTTCTTGGGCAGCGCGCGCGCTACCGTGGCCGTATTTCTTTCGATTCCGCTGTCCGCCCTCGCGGCGGTCATTGGGCTGTATTTTGGCGGCAGCTCGATCAATTCCATGGTCTTGGCTGGTCTCGCGCTCGTTTTCTCCAGATTGATCGATAACGCCGTGATCGTGCTGGAGAATATTTTCCGCCATCTCGAACTCGGCGAATCGCCCGAAGTGGCGGCGGAGAAGGGCGGAAGTGAAGTATCGCTGGCGGTCTTGGCGGCGACTTTGACGAGTGCGGTCGTGTTCTTCCCCGTGACGTTTCTTTATGGCGTCAGCCGCTTCCTCTTCTCGGCGCTGGCTCTGGCGGTCGTTCTCGCATTGTTTGCATCCTACATCGTGGCCATGACGGTCGTGCCGCTGTTCTGCTCGCGCTACATTAAAGCGGCGTCGCACCTGGCAGTCGTTGAGGACGGCTTGCCGGAAAAGTCTTCCCGGAAATGGCGAGGCGGATTGGCGCGATGGGGCGCACGCTTCAACGAACGGTTCGGACAGGGGTTTCATCGGCTGGTCGAAGTCTACGACGGCTACGTGCGTAAATCCCTCGAGCACCCCAAGAGAGTCCTGGCCGGAACCCTGGTGGCGTTCCTTTTGAGCCTCGGCCTGTTTCCATTTCTTGGCCTCGCATTTTTCCCGCGGACCGACGCAGGCCAGTTTGTCATCAATGTGAAAGCGCCTTCGGGGACCCGCGTGGAAATCACGAATCAAGAGATCGGGCGGATCGAGGATCTTGTCCGGAAGACGGTCCTTCCGAAGGACCTGCGATTGATCGTGTCGAACATCGGTGTGGTCTCCGGGTTTTCATCGATTTACACGTCCAACGCCGGCCCGCATACCGCAACCGTGCAGGTAGCGCTGGCCGATAACCACTCGATCAGCAGCTTCAAGTACATGGACGAGGTGCGGCGCAAGATTCAGCAGCAATTGCCGGAACTCACCACCTATTTCCAGTCGGGCGGCATGGTGGATGCCGTGTTGGATCAAGGTCTGCCGGCTCCCATCGACGTTCAGGTGAGCGGATCGAATCTGGAGTCGGATTATGGCGTTGCCACGGGACTGGCGGAGCAAATCCGGAAAATCCCCGGTGTGAGCGACGTCTACATTCCTCAGGACCTCGATTACCCGTCCCTTCAGCTCAATGTGAACCGGTTGCGCGCCAGCGAGCTGGGGTTGAGTCAGAAGGAGGTCGTGGACAACGTCATCACGGCGCTCACGTCGAATGGCATGATCGCGCCCAGCTACTGGATCGATCCCAAGTCCGGGAACGATTACATGTTGACCGTTCAATACCCGGAACGCGACGTTCGCAGCCTCCTGGACCTGCGAAATATTCCTCTCCGCTCACCCGACGCGCAGTCGCCTGCGCTGTTGGATGCCGTCAGCAAAATCACGCGCTTCAACGCTCCGACGGAAATCGACCACTACCAGGTTCAAAGGGACTTCGACGTATATGTAAATCCTTCGACCGAAGACCTCGGCCGCATCGCCACCGCCGTTCGGAAGATCTTGGCGCAGACGAAATTGCCCGAAGGAACTCGTGTGGATCTGCGCGGCATGGTCGAGGGGATGGAAGCCTCGTTTCGCAGCTTCGCGCTGGGCCTTACACTTTCGCTCGTACTTCTTTATTTGATTCTGGTCGCCCAGTTCCGATCGTTCTGGGACCCGATCCTGATTCTTGTTGCCGTACCCACGGGCATGATCGGAGTGCTCCTGATGCTGCTGCTCACGGGCACGACGCTCAACGTGATGTCGCTGATGGGGTTGATCATGATGGTCGGAATCGTCGTTTCCAACAGCATCTTGATCGTGGAGTTTGCGCATCGGCTGGAAGAGAACGGATTTGGAGTCCGCGACGCAATTATTTCGTCCTGCGGAATCCGCCTGCGCCCCATCCTGATGACATCGCTGGCAACCATCATCGGATTGTTTCCCCTGGCACTGAAATGGGGGACAGGCAGCGAACAATATGCGCCGCTCGCGCGCGTAATCATCGGCGGCCTGCTCACTTCGGTTGCATTGACGATCTTCGTCGTGCCCGCGGCTTACCTGCTGATCTATCAAAATCAACAGCAACCGCAGACCCCACCGGAAGCCGAGGGGGCCCGATGAAGACGCCTGTGAGACGACTCGCATTCGTTGTCGTGCTTCTGCTGATCTCGACGCAGGCCCAAGCTCAAACTCAAACTTCCCAGAGCCTGAGCCTGCAGGACGCGGAAAAAATCGCCATTGCGAACCACCCCCAGATTCAGGCTGCGATGAGCATGGCCGCGGCAGCGGCGCAACAGACGCGGGAAGTTCGGTCGGCATACTATCCAACCGTCTATGGCAGTCTCACCGGTGTCGATGCCGAGAACAATAGCCGGATCACCGCGGGAGGATTGAACAACCCGGTTATCTTCGAACGCTACGCCAACGGCATTACAGCCGGCCAGATGCTCACGGATTTCGGCCGCACCCACCAGCTGGCCAAGAGTTCCAACCTGCATGCGCAGGCACAGCAGGAAAACGTGGTTGCTACGCGAGCCAGCGTATTGTTGCGCGTGGACCAGACATATTTCGCGGTCCTCAAGGCGCAGGCCGTGCTTCGTGTTGCCGAGGAAACAGTCAAATCGCGCCAGCTCGTCGCCGATCAAGTGGCAGCGCTCGCCAAGAATCAGATCAAGTCCGGATTGGATGTGAGCTTTGCCAATGTCGACCTGGCACAGGCACAACTTCTCCTTGTGCAGGCTCAAAACGATCTACAGGCGTCCTTCGCGGATATCTCCAACGCGCTGGGATTCTCAGACGTCCGGACCTTCGTGCTGAGTGACGAGCCATCGTCGCAGAACCCGCCGGCGAGCTTCCCCGATCTGCTGCAGCAGGCCATAAAAAATCGGCCCGAGCTGATCGGCCAGCGCCTGGACGTGAATTCCGCCCAAAGCTATGCCACAGCCGAGCGCGATCTTTGGTTTCCTTCGATCTCCGCCATTGGTAGCGCCGGTTTGACCCCTTATGGGGCGGATACACTCGCACCCCGTTATGCAGCGGTGGGCGTTAACGTGAATATCCCCCTGTTCAACGGGCACCTGTTCGGAGCGCTGCGCGCGGAGGCAAAGGCGCGCGCGCGCGCACAGGAAGAAGACCTGCGCGACCTCCAGAATCAGGTTGTCCGCGATGTTCGTACGGCATGGCTGGACGCAAATTCTGCGTATCAGCGTCTCGCACTCACCGCTCAGCTCCTGAAGCAAGCGACGGACGCGATGGATCTCGCACAGGCACGCTACAAATTGGGATTGAGTTCTATTATTGAACTGAGCCAAGCTCAGTTGAATATGACGCAGGCGGAACTCCAGTCAGCCAGCGCCAAGTACGACTACGAGACGCAGCTTTCGGTTCTGAACTATCAGATCGGGTCGTTGCACTAGTGGTTGCGGTGGCTCAGCCCCGTATTTCAACCCGTGGGATTCCGCCAAGATCTTCTGCTCTTCCAAAGAGTTCGAATGGAAACAACGAGTTGGAAACGACAAGTTGGTAGATCCATGAAACGCACATCGCTATGACCTCACTGGATTGACGAAGGTTCGGATATTCTTCGCCACTTCCTCGTGACGATTGAGTTCCCATGCCTCGCAAAGAACTTTTCTAGCCGCACTGTCCCCTCCTGGGCCTACTACTGCCGCTTTCCCGGTGCCATTCCCATTTGCCTCCATCACTAGAGCTGCCCGGCAGTAACGAACTATTCATGTTCCTCTCACAGAGGATTCAATAGGGGCGGCTACGCTCCCAATTGCGGTGACCCGCGGTAGGGTGTGGCAGCGCTTGGGGATGCTGAAATCCAGCATGGAAGACGAGAGTTGAACTGAAATCTTATAGAGTTTCCGGCGTTGGTGGCGTCTGTCGCTGCGCCGATTCGAAAGTCAAGTTCAAGGAGGAATGAATGCGAGTCGTTGCAGCGTGTATCGTAGCATTTGGCCTCGCCGTGTCGCCAGCGATGGCTGGAGCAGGCGGGGGAGGAGACAAAGACTCGGCGGGAGGCGCGGCCAGCAGCACGCCGGCAGTCACCGCAAAGGCGGAGCCGGCCGCGCAGCCGGCGCCAACCAGCCTGGAGCTGGCCAATCAGCTCCAGCTGTTGCGGGATCTCCTCGAATCGCAAAGCAAGCAGTTTCAGAAAGAGACTGAGGATTTGAAAGAGCAGCTGCAAGAGCAGAAGCACACGGTGCGGGAACTCCAAGAACATCTCAGTGCTTCAAATGAGACGGTTGCGGCAGCGGCGAACCCTGCCATCGACCCGACGGTCGGCGTCGCAAATTCCGCATTGAGTTCTCAACCGGCTCGGGACACAGCGGGGCCGCCCACTGCGATTCAGTTCAAGGGAATCACGCTGACGCCAGGCGGTTTCATGGCGGCGGAAACTGTGTGGCGCCAGAAAGCGCTCGGTTCCGATATCAACACGCCTTTCAACGGCGTCCCGTTCTCGGGGGCCTCGGCCGCGCACATATCGGAGTTCAACGCCAGCGGCCGTCAGTCGCGCATCTCCATGCTGATGGAAGGGAAGTTGGACAACGTGAAGATCGGCGGCTACTACGAAATGGACTTCCTCTCCGCCGGCGCCACTTCCAACAACAACCAGAGCAACAGTTACACGATGCGCCAGCGGCAATTCTGGGCCCAAGCCGCCTTTAACAACGGCTGGACCGTCACTGGCGGCCAGCAGTGGAGCCTGTTGACGGAGACCACCACGGGGATGGACAACCGCACGGAAAATTTGCCGATGACCATCGACGCGCAATACAACGTCGGCTTTAGCTGGGCGCGGCAATTCGGGTTCCGCGTGACCAAGAACTTCAACCATAAAGTCTGGCTCGGCTTCGCGGTGGAAGAGCCGCAGGCCACCCTAACCGTCCACGGCAACCCCACGGCTCAAGCCGCAGCTCCCCCGCTTACGTGCACCACTCCCGGCGTGAACGGGTGTAGCGCCACGGGCACCATCACCATCAACTCCAATCCAACCTTCAATAATTTCCTGCTCGGCTCGTTCGGCGCCGGCGGCGGTTTGTACAATGTCCTCGGCAATTACGCCTTCAACCCCGCTCCGGATCTAATCTTCAAGGCCGTCTTTGAACCCGGCTTTGGACACTATGAGGTGTTTGGTGTGCTGAGCCAGTTCCGCGATCGCGTTTTCCCGTGCGTTCCCCTCACCGGCACCACGCCTCCGGGAACTTGTGCATCCATCACATCGGCGGCGGGCGCTCTTAACGACTCGCGAACCGGCGGCGGCGCCGGCGCGAATGCTCGCTGGGCACTGCTCAACAAGCACGTGGACCTCGGCCTTCACTTCTTCGGAGGAGACGGCATCGGTCGTTACGGTTCGGTGGGTTTGCCCGACGCCACCACCCGGCCCAATGGCACGCTGGCACTGCTGCGCAACTACCAGGCTCTCGGCACTCTCCAGCTCCATCCAGGCAAGAAACTGGATGTCTACTTTAATGTCGGCGGCGAATTCACCAATCGTGCTCAGTACATCAAGTCCGGGACTACGCCGAATGACGGTTATGGCGCCCTCGGTTTCAGCAATGCAGGTTGCTTGACGGAAACCCTGCCGCTCACCGGACCCTCTTCCTCGACCAACACCGGAGTACCCACCGGCGTGGGGGGGGCGACGGGGTTCATCCCCGGGCCACTGGGAAGTTGCACCGGCGATACCCGCCGCGTCGTCGAGGGAACGGTTGGGTTCTGGTATCGCTTCTACAACGGCCCCAAGGGAAAAACGCAGTTCGGCGTACAGTACTCGAACTACATCCGCAACACCTTTAGCGGAGCAAGTTCACTTGAGCCGCATGCCGATCAGAACATGATCTTCACTTCGTTCCGTTACTACCTGCCGTAGCGCGTCTAGCAGACTCGGGGGAGGCAGATTTTTGCCTCCCCCGCCTCTCCCCTCTGTAACGGCTGTCTCCTGATTCACCAAAGCAGCTTCAGCGCAAATTGCACCTGTCGTGCCGTTGTGGATGTGCTCGTAATCACTCCGGCCGTCGGTGAGACCCCGGCTGGAGTGAAGACAATCGGATTCGGGGTGTTAAAATTGGTGCGATTCAAGAGATTGAATATCTCGGCCCGAAATTGCAGGGTGAGTTTTTCGTGAATGGTCGTATCTTTCAGGAAGGACAAATCCCACGTAGCGAGTCCGGGGCCGATCAATGTGTCTCTCCCGAGATTTCCATAAAATCCACTGCCGTTGGGAGGTGCCAGGAACGCGGCTGGATTAAACCACTCTTTCGGGGTACCGAGAATCACTGGCCCGGAGAATGTGGGGTTTACGAATGGGCGCACCGGGTTCCGCGTATCTCCATTGTTTGAAGGGTTATAGCTGAGCTGTGGCGTAAATGGGAAGCCGGATTGCAACGTAACAATTGAGTTCATCGTCCAGCCGCTCGCGATTCCATTCGCGAGGCCGCTGAGGTCATCCAAGTAACGTCTCCCCTGTCCGAACGGCAACTCGTAAACTCCGCTAATCACGCCTGTGTTTCGCACATCGTAGGTGGCAAGTCCCCAATCCGCGCGCAAATTGAAGGGATTAGACACGAGTCCCGGCGCATTTCCAGCAGTCGTCGCATTCAGCGAGTCTCCGTTATCGAGCGCCTTGGACCATGTGTAAACGCCGCGCAATAAGAAGCCGTCACTGAAGCGACGGTTCACATCAACTTGAAGGGCATTGTAAGAGCTGTCTCCGACCGAGAACCAAGCCCAGGCGCTGCCCAGGGCAGGATTTGCAGTGGGTGTGCCCGCCGGAATGTAATATGTCCCCGAAGGGACAGGTGTTCCGGCCAATGGAGCCGGAAAGCTGCTCGGATAGTTTGCGGGACACGGTGAGGCGGGACAGATTAGGGGCGTGGGTTCGTTGTCGTTCAAACTGACAATTTCGTGATAGCCGTGAGATCCCACGTATCCCACAGCGAGGACCGTATTCGGAGACAGCTCGTGTTCGACTCTCAGGGAATAGGAAATCAGGGTGGGAGTTTGCATGTTCGGCTGAACGCCGCCCGGCAATACTTTCGCTTTTGCAGGTACGGGCGTCGTTGGTAACGGAAGATCGGAAACTGGAAGATTGGCGATGCCGTAGGTTGGATTGAAAGGCGCATTTTGGTCCATCCGGTAACCAAGCGCATCTTGCAGATCGTTGTACATGCCAAACCCGGCGCGGATGACTGTTTTGGCGCTGAACGGGCTCCATGCCACACCGATCCTTGGCTGCGGCAGAAACGCCGCGTTGTTGGCCGTGAAGGACGAGCTTGCGATTCGAGGCTGGGTCTGGATGATCCCATTGCTGAAGACGAAGTTGGAGGCGCGGCCATGAGCTTCGTTCCAACCGGTTGTGAACTCATCGCGGAACCCCAGTGACAATGTCAGCTTCGGCGTCAGGCGAATGACGTCTTCCGCGTACCAAGCACCGAGCAGCGACCGCCAGTTCATCTCCGTCGGTGCAGGGTCGTACAGGAAGTTGCCCACAGTGCCTTGCAAAAACTGCTGCAATCCGGTGAATGTTGCTTGTCCGTACTGACTCAGCGCGAGATCCTCGTTGGCCTGAACCCGCTGGAACCACGCTCCGAAACTAAATTGATGCCGTCCCCTGGTTAATGTCACCGTGTCTTCGTACGTGAACAGATTTCGAGCGATCCGCAAGTTGCTGCCGATATTGCTCCCTGCCAGGCTCAACTGAGCGGCCGGATTCGCCGCCGCGCTTCCTCCCACAACCACCGCGCCAACTGGATTCCCGGCAACAAATCCCGGAAGGCTGGCCCCCGGTGTACCAGGAGTCGGCTCCCCCGTATAGAAATAGCTGGCGCGGGAGTAGCCGAAGCGAGCGGTATTCAGGAGCGTAGGCGAAAATATGTGCGTCTCATCGAAACTCAAGACCTGCTCGCGGAGGTTTTCCAGGTCCGTGCTGTAAGCGTTCGTGCTGGTGGGGGTCACGTCGGCGCTGTCGTCAATTGTGTAGACTGCGTTGAGAGCGTCCTTCTCAGAAAAGACATGGTCGAGTCGCGTGGTTCCAAAGTCGTCTCGGATCGTTTGTAATGGGCTGTTGAATGCCTGGGATATGCCCCCAAAGTCGGGAGCATTCGGATTTTGCATGGGCCATAATGCAAGGAGAGGGGTAACGCTCGGCGCGACACCGACGTTCACCAGGCCAGAGACCGGACACGGGTTTGGCGCCGGAGTTACGAGTTTGCAAGGCAGCAGACCGTTGCGAGCGTTCGTGTCAGGAACTAGATCGACGCCGGTCTGGTGTAGATGCTGCCGGAATCCTTCGTAGTTGCCGAAGACAAATGTCTTGTCTTTCTGAATCGGACCACCGAGAGAACCTCCGAATTGGCTGCGCTGAAAGGGCGGCGCCGAACCTTGGTCGAAATAATTGGGCGCATCGAGTGCGTTGTTTCGAAGAAATTCGTACAGGCTCCCATGTAGCTGGTTTGTCCCGGACTGAGTGACGATCAACACTTGAGCGCCCGGCCTCTTGCCATATTCAGCTCCATAGGAGTCCCGGAGCACGTTGAATTCGCGAACCGCATCCACGCCGAGCAACTCCTGGCTCGTACCGCCGGGCTGCATGTTGTTCTCGGCAGCTCCGGTAAATTCCACACCATTCAGCAGGAATAAGTTTTGCTGGGGCCGGTTACCTGAGACTGCGAAGTTATTACCAACCGTGGAGTTCGATACGCCAATCCCGCCGGTTTTCTCCGATGTGAAGTTGACGATGCCGGGATTCAGCGTAAGCAATTCGTCATAGCTCCGTCCATTCAGGAGGAGATCCTTAACCTGCTGTTCGCCGACCAAGCCCGAGATGTCGCTGGTTGTCGGGGCAACTAACGGCGCGTCCCCAATGACGCGGATCTCCTCGTTAAACGGCTCAAGCCTAAGGGCCAGGTCGACCTTCGCCTCTTCCCCAACCACGAGGTGCACACCGGTGCGCACTTCCTCTGCGAATCCCTGTTTATTGGCGCGAACTTCATACTGCCCCAACGGAAGCGAGTGCAACTGATACCGTCCCCCAGCATCCGAGTTGGTAGAGCGCGCTACTCCCGTGTCCACATTTCTGGCTGTCACCTTGGCGGAGGCCACAGCTGCTCCCGATTGATCCGTGACCGTTCCCGAAAGGGTTGCAGACACCTGTGCCGCAGCCGGTAGCGCGAGCAACAGGAAAGGCATTAGAAGTCCCAGGGCTCGGCCGCGCAACCTGCGCGGGAAGACACGTGGCGCTTGTCGAGATCGCGACGCGATCGCCGCGGAACAAGGTGGTTCGGCAGAGTCAAAACACATCTTGCGACCTCTCCTGGATTAGGACGAACAGAGCAGCTCTTCGCCGGCGGCAGGCACGCCAGCGGAATGTACGTTTTAATACGACTTCTATCGATATGTCAAGGCGCTTTATTTCGATAAACGGGTGGGGCGGGCTGCGGAAGCACGCAGCCAGCGGGCCAAACGACACGCGCTAAATCTTAATGATCATCACTTCGGTGGATTTGATGAGGGCTGCCGCGCTGTCACCAACCTTCAATCGCATTTCTCGCACGGCATCGGCCGTCACGATCGATGTGATGTGCTGGCCGCCGATCGAAAGTCGCAGCTGAGCAATCAGACCCTCGATCTTGATCTCTACAACTCGCCCAACAAGCTGGTTCCTTCCACTAATTCGCCTGTAGTCGCTGCGCCGCTCGCTCACGGGACGGCGCTTTGATGCCAAGTGAAGAAACTTGTCCAGTTCCCCTTCTGGAATACGATGATGGCCGCCGGCCGTCTTGATCGTGCGGAGCTTCTTCTTGTAAATCCATTGCTTCAGCGTCGGATAGCTGATGCCGAGTACCTTCGCGGCATCGCGCGGGAGAAGCAAAGTGGTCTGTTTCATGGCTGGTCTCTCGTATGCTGTATTTACGCTCTCCGGTTTCGCCGTTCAACTTGCTTGGCGACCGACCGCCTCATTTGGTCAGCGTCCTCCGATTATCGCCGTACGGAGCACAATTGGCTATCACTTGGTGACGCGAATTCTTCGCACAAGCTCCGAAGGCTGGCACGAAGGACAACGCGATCTGATTCCCTGGCTAAATTACTTCCCTAGAAAAAGGGTAAGAAAGAGGGTAATAAGTCTAGTAGCTAGGCCAGGTCGCCGTCCTGCAATGAGGGCGATGCACACGCTGTCGAGCGGCTTCTCGCTGACAGTGCCCCGGCGATGAGGAAAAGCCGGAATCATCGATAGCCCTGTTGGGAAGACGACTCAGGAGGTAATGAGCATCCCCACCGCTGCCGCAGTCATGACACCGAACGTAGCCCAGCCTAAATACCTGAGTAGCGGCGGATTCACGCGCTTGCCCATTACTTTGGCGCTGCCAGTCAGCAGGATTACGAGCAGGATCAGGGGCGGGGCCAGGAGGCCATTGATGACCGCCGACCAGAACAGCATTTTCACCGCGTTGAAACCCAAGTAATTCAGCGCGAAGCCCAACGCCATGGCCACGGCCATCACCGCGTAGAACTTACGCGCGCTTCTTGGTTTGTCGGCCATGGAGCCGCGCCACGCTGCTGCTTCCGCCACCGCATAGGCGCACGATCCCACCAGGACCGGGACGCCCAACATTCCGGTGCCCATCAGACCCAACGTGAAAAGCAGGTAGGCTCCATTGCCGGCGAGCGGACGCAACGCTTCGGCGGCCTCCCGGGCAGTCGTGATGTCCCGTTGTCCGTGGGCATGCAAAGTGGCGGCGGTGGTCAGAATGATGAAATACATGATGAGATTCGAGAACAGCATGCCGGCGATGGTGTCCGCGCGGGCGCTTCTTAATTCCCCCGCCGTCGAGCCCTTCCTCCGGGCGAGCGTTCGCCCCTTGGCCCGCTCTTCTTCCACCTCCTCGGCGGCCTGCCAAAAGAAGAGATACGGAGAAATCGTAGTGCCCAGAATCGCCACCAGCACCGCCAGGAATCGGCGAGACCACTCCAGATGGGGCACGAACGTCACTGCCAGCGCGTGCCTCCAATTGACGTGAGCGTAAAACGACGCCAATACATAGGCGAACAAGATGAGCGTCATCCACTTGAAGATCCGCGCGATCAGCTTGTAGGAAGTCCAAAACAACAACGCCGTGATGAAGACCGCATAGAATGGAATCCAGATCAGCGGCCGGATTCCCGTGATGAGTTGCGTGCCCTCCGCCATGCCACCGAGGTCCGCGCTGATGTTGATGACGTTCGCGACGACGAGAATGGAGCAGGCTCCCCAGAGCACCCAGCGCGGATAATGGATCCGCACGGCGGCTGCCAGCCCGCGCCCCGTAACCATGCCCAGCCGCGCGCACATCAGCTGGATCGCGGCCATCAGGGGAAACGTGAACAGGGCGATCCACAGCGTGGCGTATCCGTATGCTGCTCCCGCAACGGAATAGGTTGAGATTCCCGACGGATCGTCGTCGGCCGCCCCGGTGATCAATCCGGGCCCCAAGACGGCGAAGGATCTCCTCAGAAGACTGGGTCCTTTGCCCTTTTCGAGATCCTGGGTCGACAGAAGTTTTCTCGCCCTCATATCCGTCGGAAGCGATGCTCTGCATCAACGGCGTTCGTCGACTTCGTGAAGCACTGCAGCGGTGAGTTCTCCAATAGGAGAATAAACCTTGTGAGTTTATAACAAATCTTCAAGAGCCGGCTCAGCGACACGTTCACAACGCGCCTTCTTAAGAACGCATGGGCGTAGACACGGCGCGCAATGGAAGCAAAACGATAAGAGTGTAAATTCCCAGCGTGGTCCCAAACGGAATTCCAGAGACCGACAAGAAGGCCGCGAGGAGCGCTAGAGTCCGCCAGGACCGTTGATTTGCCAGGAGCGCAAGACCAGCCACAAGCCCGAAGAGACCGCATAGAAATGTTACGACCACGATGGCGGCATAGACGAGGTGAAAATCACCCATCAAGGCTAACGGATCAGGTACGCGAACCAGGAGCGCGCCAAACATGACCGCAGCCGTTCCACTGAATAGAACAAGAAAAATTCCCACGAGGAGGCGGAAAATTCCATACGCGATCCAGCAAACGCCCAACGTTCGCCCATGACCACTCAAATTGCCAGCTGCTGACTCCTCCATTCACATCTCCTTTTCCCGATCGACGGCATCACTTGCTTGGTGCCTCTCCGGATGGTTGGCTCACTCCAGAGTCCCCATCCGTTGATTTCCGAGCATCCCGGCGCGAGGACACCTGCTCGACGTAGAGATCATCGGAAAATGGGGGTGTGCAGTAAGGGAAGTTCATGGCTGGTCCGCTACGGCATCTCGCGAGAGTGGCAATCCTCGCTTAATCCCTCCTTACAATGCACATGGAAAATATGCCGGCCGATCAGATAACCGAGCACGCTTCCCACGGCCACATCGGCCGAGAAATGTTCCCGGCCGGTGAAGCGCGTCACCGACACCGCGGTAGCGGTGCCGTAAACGAGCCATTTCACCCACGGCCGAGGGTATTCGTGGGCAATTACGCTTGCCATTGACCACACGAACAGGGCGTGGCCGGAAGGAAACGAGCTATTGAGAGCGTTATTGCGCCAGAAGCGTCCGTTGCCGGTTCCCTCAGTCGGCCTTTCCCTGCCCGCGATGAACTGCAGACCCGCATAGACCGGCAGAGCGTTGGCGAAAGCCTCGGCACTCAGCATACCCGCCTCACGCGCATGCTCGTTGTGCGTTGCCAGCCCGGAAACCCAGAAAGCTCCCGCCGCTGCCGCAGTGCCATAAAGGCCCGCGGTGGAGATGTTCCGGCTTATGTCGAGATGATTGCCCGGCAGCGCTCTGCTGGATTGCCTATCGGTCGCGATCAAAACGCCTGTACCGGCAAGGAAAAGTGCGTCCCATTTCAGGTTGGAACGATGAAAGGGAGCCGAATAGATCCCCGCCTGGTCCTTTCCAAACCGCCTTATCGTCCGCTTCAAGGCGCCATCGGAGGAGTAGCCCTGCGTGCTTTGGGGAGCACCAGAAGTTTGCCCGGAGCACAACTCGGGGTGTGGCAGAAAACACAGACTCCCATTGAGGCTTGGACTGGGAGCCTCCGCTACCGCCCGGATCGCCAAGTTTCCGGCGTCTTGGCAACGAGCAGGCAAGCAACCGAAAGCGGCCAGCAAAATAGCCACAGCTAGCCGTTCAGGAAGATGACGGAACAAACGGACTCTGGTCCTTCTCAGGACCATGCGCGCCGCCGAACGGGAGGCCGAGACGACGGCAGCTCGGTCTTTCATGGCTTACCCCGAGCGATTCGCGCCGCGGCTAACATTATTTCTCCTTCGCGCGCGGATCTGGCCATGCGCGGCTTCGCCATTTCCTTCTTGACGCTGGCACGTATTGCTTCGTCTATTTCTTTCTTGGCCTTCTTCTTCATCGTGCGCCCCTGATGACTCAAGACCAAAGCAATACAGCCAATTCGAGTTTGTGAATCATTGGATTTCTCTTCTCTCTAATTCCTGTCTCTCCCCAGCACACCGAAGTATGGGTCTTTGCACGCCTCCAGATCCCCTTCGCCATAGCCGGAGAAAGAAGGGCCGGCCTCTGCCCTGAGGGAGACTCCACTGCTGCTAACTCCCTACGTGTACTAGGGTCGGGGCTCGCCGGTCTGTCCCAATACGCACACAAACAGACCTGTTCCCTTTCGCAGGGATGACCTGGGTCCATCTAGGCCCCCGAAAACTCGATTCTCATTGAATCAGTCGAAGTTGAAAGGCGCCGGCTACTACCGGCAGGTGCCCCGCCGCTAGCGGATGT
>VFSW01003974.1_pt1 | contig 22110 bp, 44 predicted proteins | sample 5358111 | NCBI WGS metagenome assembly VFSW01 (sample SAMN11554181, study PRJNA540505) | mine drainage metagenome | isolation source: sediment from site ElyBrook_90M | place: USA: Ely Copper Mine, Vershire, VT | collected 2017 | reverse complement strand
GTGTAAAGATTAAAATCAAATGATGCTAAAAGATTTATCTGACGAATCTCTTGAATTTCTATCAATTGAAGATAAATTGGAAATTAGAAGATTTCTTAAAATCTGTCAATTCCTTAGATTCTAAAGATATAAAAGAATTTTCAAAACTTTACGAGAAACATTATGAGTGAAAAATCAAAAGAACAGCAATTAGTTAATTTAATATATTCAATTGGATTGGCAGCACATAGATGGGGAACCATGGCACCTGCTGTAGAAGCACCAACTGTAGCTGACTGGATTACTAATCAATTGAAGAAAGCGGGGTTTGAAACCACTCCAATAGGTTTGTCATGGGGTGTTTTAAAGGAAAATGATCCTAATTTAAATAAATTAGAGAATGCTATTACTGTTCTACAAGAAAGAATGGATCGAGTTGAATTCAGACTCAACAAGAATGATCGAGAGAAACAAGAGAAAGAGAATATACCAAAACAAGAAACTCCTCCATTCAAGAATGGAGATATCGTCTATCACAATGACGCAGAGGACAATATATTTTATAAAGTAAAGTCATGTTATTATGATACTGTTGATAAAGAATGGAAAATAATCCTATATGGATACGATAATATTAATTTTTATGCACAAGATATTCGGTATAAACTATGAAGAATAAATTATACACTATTATAATTGAGTATATAATTGTCGTTGCTGACAAGAATCATTTGAATGCTGAACAAATTGCAATGAAGCAAGTTCTGAATCAGAATGAAGTTCCAGAAATTTCATCTTATGAAATAATTGATGAAACTGATATTCCTGAAAAGAATTGGGAATATTCCCTTTACTATGGTGACAATCCTAATGATTTAAGTGTACGTGAATTTATAGAATTAAGAGAACAACAGAATTTACATAATCCACAACAATTGGATTTATTTACATAAAAGATCTGATATGCTATATGCTATATGCTATATGCTATATGCTATATACTATTAGATTCAGTAAGTTATGTGGATAATTTAGCAAAGAATTATATAATTGTAAAAAGAAACAAAAGGATTGAAAATGGCAAATTTGTACTATTATTACCTATTTAAAACATCTGCACCAGACGGTACAGCATTTTTTGGTATTCACCGTTCAATATCACCATCATGGGGTGCAGACGGTCTACCAATGGAATATATTGGCAATGGACCTAAGCTAGCAGCAAAGGCACGACAGTTTGGAATGGCAAGATTACGTACCGAAGTATTACATGCTGCCGGTACATATGAGGAAGTAGAGCATAGACTTAATCAGATATTGACACCAGCTACATTAGCTGATCCACGTTGTTTAAATATGCCAAGGGAGGAAATCAATCAGAACATATCCAAAGCAATGATCGACGTTCCTAAAAGTGCCGAACATAAGGAAGCTATTGCCGAAGCTATGGAAGATAATAAGAATGCTTTGGGTCATGTTAAGTCCGAAGAGACTAGGGAAAAGATTGGTGAAGCACGTAAAGGACTTAAGTGGTATCACAACAAGTCAACGGGTGAGGAAATTACACTTGAAGAGGATGAAGAAGCTCTTACGGGATTTGAACTAGGTAGGCTACCAAAAGAGTTTAAAAAGAACTTTAAGAAAGACCGTAAAGTACATATGTCTGATGCCGATAGAGCAAGATTGATTAAAGATTAATTGAAAGGCAATATTATGAAATATTTTGGATTTATAATATGTGCAGGGTTTACTAGTTTAAATTCGTATATATTTTTAACACATCATGATGCATTTGCAGGAGCATGTGCAATATATTGTGCATTTATAACCCTTTACATTCTATTCCATAGGAATTGATATGGAAATTATAAAGAAAGGTATATTGCCTGAGAATCGTATATACTACATTCAATGTTATTATTGTCGCGCGCTCTTAAAATATTTGGGTTCTGAAGGCGACAATACCAATGATATACACATAGATAATGATTATAAGCCTTGACTATTAAGAATAGATCTGTCATAATTATATACCATGTTTGTAAGTAAAAGAAAATACGAAGATCTATTAAAGATTTCTAATAGATTAGCTCAGAACGAAGCAACTTTACATGCTGAACTATTATTGATGAATCAAGTCAATTCTGAGCTGCTTCGAGAAAAAAATCAAATCATTCATAATTTAAAGAATTCTAAATCTAGTGATATGGATCAAAAATTAATTAATCGTCTGATTCGATTTTGCCATCCCGATAAACACAATGGTTCAAAGCTTGCCAATGAGCTAACTTCAGAACTTCTAAAATTAAGAAAGTAACGTGGAGTTTAAAGCCATAAACAAGCAGTATAATCCAGCAGATGATACATACTGTATCAGATTTATAGTTGATATTAAATGGGATGTTTATAAACATGCATATGTGAGTAATTTGCCACAGGATTATATTGTGAATATTATTTCAATGAAACTTGCTGAAGCAATGAAAGAGTATTATAAAACTAATAATCTATCTGCTAAATTGGTGCATCATCTTTAATATTAATTATCATATTGGGATTTATAATTTTTGGAGCAGGATGCAGCCATGACCAATAAAAAGAATTTATAATGATTGTGTATCTAGAAGAGAAAATAGAAGATGCGTTTGTAGAATTTAATACTGTAGAAAGATTGCCTAATCATGCAGTTCCTACAGGACGTGTTATAGCATCATTTACAGAATATTTAATTGGTACAAAGGAACATGTAAAGAATATGTTAGAGAAAATCAATGAATCTACTAATTAAATTAAGAGACTGGATAGCCAAGGGAAATAACCCTTATTTTGTAGCCTTTAATGCACATTGTTGGAGTGCAGCAATCATTGTGCTATTGCTGAGTCATTTTTGTGGTCATGCATTGTTATGGTTTTCTGCAATTATAATGTATGCAGCAATAAAAGAGTTTTGGTTTGATGCAACATATGAAGTACCAAAGCAATCTGCTTTTGACAATGAAACAGATTTTCTAGGGTACTGTATTGGTGCATTGATTGGCGCAGAATTGTTTTTACGTGTGTTTCATTAAATGATTCCAGATCAAGCAATGTCATATGACAATTATAATAATCTAAAATTGGTTATTATAACGCCAGAGGGTAATCGAGTAGAGATGCTATATAAAAGAGTACCATTAGCAAATGGTGAGCATGAATGGGTTTGTGATCTACGGGATTGAGGAGAAATATATGAGTCATGTACTAGTAGTCTTGGGATTGGTAATTGTTTTCGGAGCATTGGGATATTACTTCATTGGCAGAAAGAAAGCTTACAATAATGCAACGCCTGTTGTCTCTGCAAATACACCAGCACCGAGGGGTAAATTAGGGGAATAGTGGTCAATTTTTGATCAATGCAATTAACATATACTTCATGTGTCAAATCTCCTATACTAGTTGTATAGGAGATTTTTTATGACTGAGAAATTTAAGTTTGGTGACTTGAATGTACGTTCCATTTTGTGTCATACGTGCAATAAAATTATTGGTCTAGCTAAGGAAAAGTCATCCATACTTTCAGCATGTCATAACTATATTAGTAAGTACTGTATTTTACAGTAAATTTAATATGTTAAACATGCATTAACTGACGTATTGTTAAATATCATGCCAAATCAATGACTTACGCTAAGTACTTGATTGAATTGGCATTTTTATGCTTGATCTTTTAACGAATTCCAGTATAATACTCAACATGGAAACGCAATTAATTGGACCAGAAAAGCTTTCAAGTGATCATTGGTATCATTTGGATCTTTCCTCTTATCGTGGTAATCTCAATGGTTATTCGCGGTCACAAGGTCCGTCAGTACAGGTTCGCTCTTATCGGGGTGAAAAATATACGTGTGTTGATTCATGCGGATATACGTTCCGTGCCTATCAAAGTGAACTGAGTAAATAAGAATGGAAACGAAATATACAGAAGCGCAGGAACTTGAAGCTTGGCTTCAAGGTTACTCGGCAGGCTACAATCTTCATGGGGAGGAACTTGAAGCTTGGCGTCAAGGTTACTCGGAAGGCTACTACAATCTTCATGTGGAATCGAATCCCTATAACAAGAAAACCGAGCTTGATTTGTGGAAAAATTGGGAAATTGGTTTTGCCTCTGGTTTTGAGGAAGAGTAATGTTTAATTTTATCGGGTTTTGTGTCGGTCGTATGGTAAGTTCTCTCAAGAGCGGCTATCAGGATGGTCTTAATCACGCTGCTATTCTTGAGGCAAAAAATAAGCTTGCCAATTTGGATAGTGATATCATCAACCTTTTGCGCGATGGTAAAAAGTTCCAGGCTGTCAAGTTGCATCGCGAGATGACCGGATCTTCGATAAAGGTAGCTCTCGATCATGTTACTCAATTACAAGCTTCATTGTGAAAAATTATCTTGTCTTTGCTGGTGAGGATTATTATGCCTGCGGTGGCTGGCATGATTTTAAAAAGTCATTTGACACTTTACATGAAGCAAAGGAATATGTCGCAAGCCTTACGTGCGATTGGGCGCATATTACCGATGGTGAAGCCATTTGGTATTATGCAAAGCATGAATGGCAAACATTTGTAACGGAATCAAGCACTTAGCGTAAGTCATTGATTTGATTCAAATTCTATAGCTTGATCTTTTAACGAATTCCAGTATAATAGACCACATGAAAACGATAAACCAGTTTAGAAAAACGAACTCCTTCTGCATTCTTTCGCAGGATATGGAGAACCTTACCAAAGTCCTCGCGTTTGTGAAAACCCTTCAGGACGGTTCGATGGTCGCTTGTGCGAATGACAAGGACGACATGAATCGGTACACGATTCGCGTTGTCTACAATCGCAAAGATTACCGAGTGATGGAGGATCTTTACCTTCAGGTCGCTTTTGACGGTCAGGTGAAGATCATCGATAGGGAGGTGATCACTCGCTATAGCCTTCCTATCGCGCGGAGTGTTGCTTAATATGATCAAGCGATATATGGTTTTTGCAGGGGATCATTATTACTCTTGTGGTGGATGGAACGATTTTAAGGAATCGTTTGATACTCTCATTGAAGCAAAGCAATGTGCTCAAAATCTTGCAACCGATTGGGTGCATATTATTGATGCTGATTCTGGTAAGGAGGTATATCAATTTATGAATCGTTCATTGAATGAAATTGCTTTGGAAGTCTGGAAGGATTGGAAAGAACCATACTTTGGTGCGGTGCCGTATCTTTCTGCAATGGAGTCATTGGAATCTATCAATGACAACTATTACGAGGATACTGCCCGATCTGTTGTCGCATACTTTCTTGCAAATGCGGATACATGGCGCGGTGAGACTGCGCGCAGGGTAAAGAAAGAATTGAACGAAATGTTGAAGTTGGTATAAAATGAAAAATTGTCAATGTGGATCTGATCGAATTGCTAGTGTTAATGCCAAGTGTAGTGATTGTTGTTTTGTCTATATGGATAAAATGGATCATCATGGGTATGTCCCATCTGATATGGGAATCGGTGGTGGCGACTACGTAGAATTTCGTTATTGTCTTAATTGTGGTAAGATGCAGGATAATTTTCCTTTGCCTCTTACTAAGCTTGAAAAGTGTTAATTAAATAATTGTTAATTTAAAGGAAATGTATAATGGCAAAATCTACACTAGTTCAAAGTTATGAACTGACTCTTATTCTGAATAAGAATGAGGCAGAGGCACTTGCAGCAGTATTGTCACATATTGGTGGTGATCCAGAAACCACGGCAAGGAAGTATATTGATGATATCATCAGAACTCTAGATGATCAAAAAGTAGATTATAAAGCCAAAAATCATTTTGAAAGAATTAATGGTTCTACTACATTCTATTTTACAGATAAATCACTAGATAAATCAGACACCGAAATGATTCCCAAGTGATGGTCATCTATAATACTTAACATGAAAACACAAAATCAAATTATATCTGCAATGTTGGCAACTGGTGCAGTAATAGGTATAATTGCCGTAATGGTCCTATTTCTCATGTATCCCATTATTATATTGGGAATCATACTCGCACTAATGGTTGTCGGCTGGCTGGTAGCCGTTTGGTTTGTTTTTTATCGATATTTCGTCGCTGATTATAATGTCAAGTCGATTAAAGAATCAATTAAAGAATCATCGAAAAACAAGAACTTAGCGTAAGTTGTTGATTTTTATAAAATTTCATTTCTTGCTCTTTCTTTAAAAGTCGGTATAATAGCTAACATGAAAAACATGGAAATTGCGGCACGCGACAAGCTTGCCAAGGTCTATACGAAGCTTCGTGAGAAGCATGGTATTAGCGACAGCATCGTTCTGACTGCGGAACATTTTAGTGTATCACGCGAGTTTGCTGCGGTCACTCTCGGCTTTAATTTACGAATGGATATGCGTACCGGTGCAGGTTATATAACTAAGGGAAATTCTCAAGAAAAAACTCCATAAGATGTTTAAGGAAACGCGAGCGTTCTCAGATATTACTTCTTCCCAGTTGAAAGAAGCGCGGAAGTTGCTGCACGAGTCGATGGCGTTTATCGACACGACGTTAAATCCACCATACCCGATAGGTGCCAATTTAGCGGATCGTATCGACACCTTCCTTCAGACATAGCTGAAATGTTAGATGCGTTTGAAACAATTTCTAAAATTAAATTTGAAAATTTTGAGAATACTCCAGAAAATAGAAAACGCCTCAAGAATTTAGGTTTTTCTTCTAGGAAATAATATGAGTAATGTACAGCCAGGAATGCTTGCCATTGTCCGTAACAGTGGATCAAAATATGATAATTCTCTTATCGTTGAAGTGTTAAAGCTTGCTCCGAATAGAGAATTGTTTAAATTGCCTAATGGTCATAATGCATTTATGTTTGATGATGATCTAACTTGGGTTGTTTATACAATAGGCTATCCAATTCCAAATAGAATTTCTGATGGTTTAGGGAATTATATTTCCGGGAATCCTACAAACTATCATATGATACAAGATAAGTTTTTGAAGCCTCTTCCTGGTGATGATGAAGATATGAATATTCAAGAAAATCAAGGTATTGATGTAAGTTGTTGATTTTGTTGAATTTTGTTTTATTGCTATTTTTCTCCAATTCCAATATAATACTCAACATGAATAAAGAACAAGCCAAGGCATTTAACAAGGAACTGAATTCCGCAATGGAAACAGTATTTCAGAAACACAATCTTAAGATGGTTAAGACGCGACTTGTATATGGTGACATGATCAAACATACTGTCACACTCTTACCGGCAGATGGTCTTTCTAAGGAACAGATTGTCTATGATCGATGGGCAATTAAGCTCGGTTTGCCAAAGCGTGGAACTCATGTAAAATGGGAAGCCAAAGGTTTTATTAGTCATGACCTGATTCTTTATGGTCTGCGTGTTGGTGGACCTCATAAGACTGTCCTTTTCAGGGATTCTCTTGGTAAGCTTGTCAGGCTCGATTATAAGCGATTCAATGGTAATTATACCGTGGTTAAGGAAGCTTAAAATGATAGAACGGCATTCCAGTATGGGGAGTACTCACGTGCAAAATGTTGCTGATCTAGTTGCGCCAGATTCTAACGGCAAGACTTTTCGACAGGTTAATATGGAAATGAAACACAATATTCCAATTGGAACATTGGTAGAAATTTCTTATACTGGTGAAAGATTGTTTGTCGTGGAACATACAAGAGATTGTGACGGAACCCCAATGTATTCTTTAGGAAGAAAGACGGATACTATCTATACTGGGGATAGAGCAATATTTAATAAATTTCATTATGGATTTGATGAAAGTTCTTTAATTGTGATCGGTTAAATAAAATGAAAATAATTAAGGTTGGTCAAATACCTGATCAAAAAGTGTACCGGTGTACATGCACAAATTGTAACTCTGTTACAAACAAAAGAAATAGGCAAAGAGTTAGAAATAATAATAATGGAAATTTATAAATTGGTGAAGGAAGATTAATATGATTTATTTGAAGTTTTTGGGTCTTTGGTTTCTCTTGGGTATTCCCCTTGCTATTCTAGTGGGAATGCGTTTCAAGAGAGAGGATGAACGAGGAATCTGAATTTTTTAAGAATTAATTCGGATATGAAAAAGAGCCTTCAAGGCTCTTTTTCTTTTTCTATTCTAATCAACAACTTAGGTAACACATTGGTTTATATAACTTTCCTATAACGCATTCTAAAGGCTTATAGAGGAGATTTTTACCAGTGTTGGACTGTCCTATAGATTATAAAAGCCTTCTATAAGCCTTTAGAATGCGTTATAGAAGCCTCTCAGGCTGGACACAGAATAACATACTCAATACATCTAAAATAAATATTTTTATACAAATCAACAACTTACGCTAACTCGTTGATTTTATTGAATCTAGATAATTTGCGTTTTCGGTGGATTCCAGTATAATACTCTACATGGTGAAAGTTCACCGGATTGTAAAGAAACTTTTAGAGGAATTTATTATATGAAGCAGAAGAGTGAGAATCAGGTCAAGTTGGCTGCGGCTGTTCTTGAACTGAAGAGTCAGCGCGAGCTTGTCAAGAATTTGAAGCTTGCTGTTGTGAATGAGCGTGCCGAGCGCAAGGTTGCGCGCGAGACTGCCAAGGCTGAAAAGGTTAAGGCAAAGGCTGAAAAGGTTGCGGCTCGCGAAGCCAAGAGCAAGGCTCGTCTTGCGAAGGCTCATGAGCGTGTCAAGAAGGCTCAGGAGCGTCTTGTGAAGCTTGAGGCTCGCAAGGCTGCCCCGAAGGCTCTCAAGCGTAAGAATCGTAAGGCAAGTGCCGTCAAGGTTCTTGTGCAGGACGGCAAGCAGGTTCAGGCTGCTTAATTAAAACCAAAGGAAAACCCCCCTTTTAAAGGGGGTTTTCCCTTTTAATGGATAGAACAAGAGTACAATGCGTAAAGATTTAAACAAATTGATGTGCGAACGCGAGAGACATGGGCATTCTCGTAAGTATCGCGAATTTCGCCATTCAAGGAAGTTTAATGTCTTTGGTGAAGAGGGTGAAGGATTTAAATCCTTCGAGTCAACACATTTTCGTTATGGCTATAAATACTAGAAAAACTAGTTAATAGAAGACTTTTGATGGAAGGGTTAAAAGATAATTATCACAGAACGTTGCATCATAAATTGACTTCTGGTGAAATATCACCGGAAGAATACTCTCGAAAAATTGAAAAATTTAATCGTGAGTCTATGCGTCGAATGATACGTAAAAATCTTTCTTCTGGAAAACTAAAAAAGTAAATTTTAAAAAAATATATTATGAGTTTTTCAACTTCTTATTTAAAATTGGTTCCTAATCAACTCAGTAATACTGTTGATTTTACCTCAAAGAAAATTGAGGAAATTCGAAGGGGCAATTGGTTCGATGCGATTGCCATTCGTGGTATGAGTGGCGCAACTGTTGGATTTCCGGTTTCAGTAAAAACAGGAATTCCTGTTATTATAGTTAGGAAAGGATCTGAGTCTAGTCACGGCTATCCAGTAGAAGCCCCATCCATGATTTCTAGAACTAGAACTGTAAGGTACATCATTCTTGATGATTTTATTTGTTCTGGTGATACCGTAAAACAAATTCTTAATACAATACAAAAGAGTATTCCACGTGGGAATATTATTCCAAAATGTGTTGGAATAGTGTTATATGATACAATAGAAATTGGAACCGCTCCTAGGATGTTCGAAGATTGGGATGGAGAGACAATTAATGTTTATAGAATTGCTCCAAATGTTGAGTCTTTTACAGATAAAGAGGATAATTTGAAATGAAAAAGTTGATTGCTATTACTGCCGTTCTATTGTTGGCAACTGCATGTACAAATAATAATGATGCTATGCGAGTTCTGCAAGAAAACGGATTTACTGATATTCAGATGACAGGATATAATTGGTTTGCTTGTTCTAAGGATGATACTTATCATTCTGGTTTTACAGCAAAATCTGTTACTGGTGTTCAAGTTTCCGGTACCGTCTGTCAGGGTTTGCTGTTTAAAAATTCTACTATTCGTTTCAACTAAGGAAAAATTATGATTGCTAATTCTCAGCAACGTATTGCGTTGCGTCGTAAGAGTGCGCTGGTTCGGCGCTTGTTCAACCTAAAGCAATGGAATGCTGCGAAGTCGATGCCGGGAAAAGAGGATACAGATCCTAAAGAGTTTGATCGAAAGATCGCTATTTGTGAGGAAGATATTGCCAATCTTCAAAAGAAAGGTATTAGGGTGTGATATATGAGTGAGGCAATGCCATATTACCAATCTGCTAAGATGCGTCTTATGGATTGGGTAAAAGAGAATCCAACAGGAATGGAAAATTTTACACTTATCACTGGATACACTGATCCTGTTAAGTATATGGATGATCACTCTTATATACAGGGTATTGTTCCATATACTGCGGCACTTCTAGGTGCCAACGCGGAATTGCAAATTTCGTTAGCGAGTGTTTGCTGCCGATTCACTATTCTGTGAATGGGCATACGTCATTGATCTTGACAATAACACATTTGAGGTGTATACTGGATTTAACAAGACTTCATTATCAGATAATGATAGGTTTCACTTTTTGAGCGAAAAATCAAATAAAGAGTATTATCCCATTAGACTACTAAAAAAGTACGATTTAAATAATCTTCCTAATGAAAAAGATTTTCAAAATTTAGAAACTTTGGAAGCTTCTTAACATGTTCAAGGGTTGGAGAGGATTTCTTTTTGTAGGATCTTGGGCATTACCAGCAATGTTTGTTGGAATATCTATTATTGCAAATTATCATGGAATAAAAATATCAATAGCTTGGTTATATTATTTAATGTTTATATTGACTGTTAAGTTTATAACAGAAATAAATTTAATAAAACTAATTGCTCAATATAATGCTGTTCTAAATATAGCAACTAGGTTAAGTCTTGAAAATGTTGTTTTAAAAGAGGAAATGAAAAATGTCAGTCAAAAAGCTGAAGAAAGTGGAAACGTTGAAAAAGATGGTTCTGGAAAAGAAACCACGTAAGGGATCGAAAGATTCAATCATAGCAGATTTACATGAAAGGATCGTTTATCTAGAAAGGATCAATAAAGATCTAATGTCTAATTATGAAAAACTAGATGCTGAACTAGTGGAAAGAAGAATTGATTTAAATATGATTCCAAAATGGATTAGATTCATATTCAATTAATTGGAGAATTCATGTTTAAGATAAATCCTGGAACTAAGGCAACAGTTTCTAAACCTATAAGGAATGGTTATAGATGGGAATGTGTTAGAGTAAGTGATACGATGTATTTTTTAAACGAAGATGTTTTGGAAAATCAGGATGATTATGTATCTTTCAGTTTACACAATAATAACGTGTTCTATGTGAACAGACTAGACTTAAAGTTTATAAGTTAAGAAAGTAAGATAATAATAAATTTAGAAGCCGTACATTGTACGGCTTTTTTTTTCCTATGGGTTTTTGATAGAAAATTAGCCAATTTCACTATTACCTAAATACTTGAATTAGAGTTTTTGGAACTCCTATAATTCCTCTCAGGAGATAATTACATGCCATTTCAAGTGTCCCCAGGTGTAAAAACTAGTGAAATTGACCTAACAACAGGTATACCTGCTGTTTCCGTATCTACCGGTGCATTGGCTGGAACCTTTCAATGGGGACCAGCATTAAAGATTACATCTGTTGTATCAGAAGTCGATTTAAATAATAAGTTCTTAGATCCTGACAATAATACAGCAGCATCATTCTTTACTGGTGCAAATTTCCTTGCATATTCTAGTGACCTTAGAGTTGCGCGTGCTGCTGGTTCGAATACAAAGAATGCTACAGCAAATGGTGCTGGTGCAGTCATTAATAATGAAGATGATTATTTTAACAATGATTATAACCTAGTCGTTGCTGGCAATCCATTCACAGCAAGATACCCTGGCGCTGTGGGTAATTCTCTAGAAGTTATTGTTTGGGCAAATAGTGCTGTTTGGACAGCAAATGCTGGGAACACTTCTGATCCACTTTATTCTTTTGCTAATTTGTTCGATTATGCTCCTGGTACTTCACCATATGTACAGAAAGTTTCAAATGGTGCAGTAAGCGGCGATGAACTTCACGTTCTAGTTGTTGATAAAAATGGTGCATTTACAGGACAAGCAAATACGGTTTTGGAAAGATATCAGGGATTGTCACGTCTAATAGATGCATTGACACCTACTGGTTCAAGCAATTATTACCATGAAGTTCTATGGGGTTCTTCTCGTTATATCTATAATACTGGACACCCTGTAGCAAACGTAACCGGATGGGGTACCACTATTGGAACTTATCCAACATTTGTAAATGATGCAAGTGCTAACGTTTCTACTCTTTCTGGTGGTGCTGATGGTGTTGTAACCGCAGCTAACACAGAAACAGCTTTGGCTCTGTTTAATAATACCGAACAGGTAGATATTAGTCTATTAATGACTGCTGATGCTGGTAACGTTCTACAAAGCTACGCAATTAGCTCTGTAGCAGAGGTTCGTAAAGACTGTGTTGTATTCTGTTCACCACCTTTGGCAAATACTCAGGATGTAACTGGTCCAGCAACTTCTATTGCAAATTATGTAAATAATGGTGCAGTAACACGTTCTTCATATGCCGTATTTGATTCTGGTTGGAAATACCAGTATGACAAATACAACGATCTATACCGTTGGGTACCACTGAATGGTGATATCGCTGGTCTATGTGCCAGAACTGATAACGTTCGCGACCCATGGTGGAGTCCTGCTGGATTGCAACGTGGTGTTATTAAGAATTCTATCAAATTAGCGTTTAACCCATCACAAACAGATAGAGATACCTTGTATAAGTCTGGTGTCAATCCAGTTGTGTCTTTCCCAGGTGAAGGAACTCTTCTATTTGGTGACAAAACATTCTTAAATTACGCATCTGCATTTGATCGTATCAATGTTCGTAGATTGTTTATTGTTCTTGAAAAAGCAATTAGTAAGGCTTCTAGAGCAAGTCTATTCGAATTCAATGATACCTTCACTCGCGCACAATTTGTAAATTTGGTAACACCATTCCTAAGAACCGTCAAGGGACGCCGTGGTGTAACGGATTTCAAGGTTGTATGTGACACTACAAATAACACTCCAGATATTATTGATGCAAATCAGTTTGTTGGTGATATATACATTAAGCCAGCAAGATCTATCAATTTCATTCAATTGAACTTTGTTGCTGTAAGAACTGGTGTCAGCTTTAGTGAGATAGTTGGACAATTTTAATTTAAATGTGTAAATCACTTTGTGAAGCATTAGGAATCAAATGGAGACCAGAAATGGATACTCCATTTGATTTTACTATTCCAAAAGATGCTAAAAGTGATAAACATGGCTTTAGAAATCCCCATTATGGATTAAAACATAGTGAAGAATCTAGAAGATTGATTAGTGAAACAAAAAGAGGTATTAATGTTAATACCTCTTTAGAGTTAGAAAAAAAGAGAAAGAGGTGGTTATTAGATAATCCTAATAATAATCCAATAGCCAAAGCCAAGGCTATAGATGCTATAGTTAAAGTATATTTAGTTGTATCTCCATTAGGTGAAACAATAAAAGTTAAGAACATGGCTAAGTTCTGTAGAGAAAACAATTTACATAAAGGTAATATGTGTTCAGTTGCTAAAGGAAAACTTAAGCATTACAAGAACTGGAAATGTTCTTATATAAATAACTAATATTCAGGAGATTTCACATGGGATTTGATGTAAATAATTTTAGAACTAGTCTAATTGGTGACGGTGCAAGACCAAACCTTTTTGATGTTCAATTACAATTTCCTAACTTTATTTCGGTTGGTGGAATTGCGGCTCAAAAGAGTAGCCTTCTTGTAAAAGCTGCTCAGTTGCCAGGATCTACAATAGGAACTGCACCATTGTTTTACTTTGGTCGTCAGGTTCCTTTGGCTGGAAACAGAACGTTTTCAGCTTGGACAATTCAGATCATTAACGATGAAGATTTTTCTATTCGTAATGCTTTTGAACAATGGATTAATGGTATAAATGATCCTATTGGAAACGTAAGAAATCCTGCCGCAAATGTGGTTGATGGTGGATACGGTGTAGATGCACAAGTTAACCAATATTCAAAAACTGGTGATATTATTAAACAAATTAATATCGTTGGTATGTTTCCAGTAGATGTTGCTCCATTAGATCTTGATTGGGGACAAAACGATACTATTCAGGAATATGCCGTAACACTTGAGTATCAGTACTGGTTTGATCCAACATTCCCAATCACAACCGTATCTAACGGTTAAACTTGAAATGAGGGTGAAAATTCACCCTCTCATATAATGAGGATTGTTTAATGGCAGATCAAAATAGTTTTAGGTTATTTGGTTTTACTATAACCAGAGGTAAAGAAAATGAATCTTTACCAGAATCACCTATTACACCAACTCTTGAAGATGGTGCCATTAATATTCAAACAGGTGCCCATTACGGCATCTATGTTGATTTAGACGGTACCTATCGTACTGAAGTTGATTTAATTACCAAATATAGAACAATGTCTATGCAGCCAGAAATGGAATCTGCAATAGAAGATATTGTCAATGAAGCAATTGTACATGATGATCAAGGTAGTATTGTTACTATAGAAATGGAAGATTTGAAACAACCAGATTCTATTAAAAAGAAAATACGTGACGAATTCAATGAATGTTTAAGAATATTAGATTTCAATAATTTTGGTCATGAAATATTCAGAAGATGGTATATTGATGGTAGAGCATATTACAACGTTGTAATAGATAAAGAAAATCCACGCGATGGAATACAAAGTCTTATCTATATTGATCCTCGTAGAATTCGTAAAATTAGAAATATTACCAAAAAGAAGAATGCACAGGGTGTAGAAGTTATTGATCGAATTGATACTTTCTATTTGTATAACGAAAAAGTTGTCAATAGTGCAGTACAGTCTCCACAGATAGTTGGAAGTTTTGCTGGTGGTGTGAAACTATCAGAAGATTCAGTTATTCAAATTACTTCTGGATTGTTCGATCCTGCAAAATCAACAGTTCTTTCTTATCTTCATAAAGCTATTAGACCAATGAATCAATTAAGATTCGTTGAAGATGCTACTGTAATTTATAGAGTTTCTCGCGCACCTGAACGTCGTGTATTTTATGTAGATGTTGGTTCTTTGCCTAAAATGAAGGCAGAACAATACTTGAAAGATATGATGAATAAGTATCGTAACAAATTAGTATATGATGCTGGAACTGGTGAAGTAAAAGATCAAACACGTCATATGAGTATGTTAGAAGATTTCTGGATGCCTCGCCGTGGTGAGGGTAAATCTACTGAAATTACAACACTTCCTGCTGGACAAAACCTTGGACAAATGGAAGATGTTTTGTATTTTGAAAAGAAACTCTATAAGGCTCTAGGAGTTCCACCATCACGTCTTGAGTCCAATCAGGGATTTTCTCTAGGAAGATCATCTGAGATTACTCGTGATGAAATTAAATTTGACAAATTTGTTGATAAATTGCGAGCTAGATTTTCCATCCTTTTTGATGAAATAATGGCACGTCAATTGGCTCTTAAGGGTATTTGTACTCTAGAAGAGTGGAATGAATTTAAAATGGAGATTCACTACAAATTTGTAAAAGATAACAATTTTACAGAATTAAAAGAAGCTGAATTATTAACAAATCGTCTAAATTTGTTAAATATCGTTGATCCTTATATTGGTAGATTTTTCTCAAAGCGTTGGGTTCAAGAAAGAATCCTTATGTTTGATGAAGAAGAAATTGAAGATATGGAAAAACAAATGGACAAGGAAAATGATGAAATGACAAAAGAGGCTGACAAAGCTATGGCAGATAATCCACAACAAAATCAACCAAACGGGGTAGCTCAACAAAATACACCGGCTCCGACACCATCAGCAAATCCTGATGAATTGAATCAAAGGGTAAAGCAACAACTTTAGTCTAGAATAATAAATCATAAATAATAAACAGATCTAACATTAGAGGAATTTTCAAATGTTCGTAACACACACTCAGAATAAAGATGCTATTGCATTCAAATCCCTAGTGGAAGAAACTTTGGCACAAAAGGTAGTAGAGAGGCTTGAAGAATTGAAAATAGAAGTAGCTTCTCAATTCTTCAATACAGTAGCAGAAGCAGGTGGTGTTTCTGGTGGAGTAGCAAAGGTATCTAAGATGCCACCTCCAGGTGGAAAGGGCAGAGCTTCTGCCGAAGAACCAGAACTACCAGCAGGAAAAGATATCGAAAAAGCAAAAACTTTCAAGGAATAATCCATGATTACTTTTAAACAGTTCATCAATGAAGCACCAATCGGTCCTGTAAAAAAAGGACAGATGCACAAAGATTTGGGTAAATCTCCTGATGCGAAGATTACATCCAATGATATTGCCAAGGAAAAGGCAAAGGGTGGCGTGTTTAAAAAGCGTGCTGTATTTGCACAAAATGCAAAGAAATGGCATCATGAAGAGTTTGTGAATGAACTATCAAAGGAAACACTTGGAAGTTATGCCAAGAAAGCTGCTGGCGATGCTATAAAAAAAGGAATGACATTAAATCAACCTAATAATCAATCATTTAAACAGCATTTTGACAAAGCATCTAAAATATCAAAACGTGCCACAGGTATAAAACGAGCTATTAATAAACTTACCAAAGAAGAAACAGTTGATGAAGGTTGGATGGGTTATTCTGTTAAGAAATTAGGTGAAGCCTACGAAGGTATGGAACACCTATCAGATGCTGCACACGAATTGGTAATGCACGCTGACAACCATGCACAACTTCATCATGGTTCACATATGCCAATTATTAACAACCTTAAAAAGAAAGCTAAGAAAGGTGTATATGATTCTGAGAAGGCAAAGAAGCTATGGGGATACCATGCAGATCGTGCTGCACAATCATATCATAAAGAATATGGTGATAAGGCAACACCTTGGCACAAGATGTTTACTACAGATGATCGCAAGCAAGCTGCTGCACATTGGGAAAAACACCATCGCGATGAATTGAATGAAAGTGTTGTGGATGAAGTAAATAAGCTTATTACTCCACAAGAATTTAATAAAGTAAAAAAAGACACTTTAGATAGAGTTATGAAAAGGGGTAATCCAATGGCATGTGCAAATCCATTATGCAAAAAATACTATAATCACCCTGGAAAATGTAGTAAAAAATAATATGAAAACACTACAGGAAATCAAGAATGTAGAAATAGATGAAAGCTTAACCTCTTCAGCACCGCCAATGATATTGGTGCTGAAGAGGAAAGCAATTCGTTTGTTTCCTTCTGGTGAATCTGTAGCATTATATCATTCTGACAAATTGGGTATTGATATATCAATTCCATATAACAAAAATGGAACAAATAATGTTGGAGTTTCTGTAAAAGAATCTGTTCATGGTGATATATTTGGTGATTATACACATGCATTAAAACTTCATCTACAAAGTGGTTCCAAGCATACCGACCATCCTGAGCTATTGAAAATTAAACAAAAAATTGCGTCTAAATATGGAAAAAGCGCATTAGAACATTTACATGCAGCATCTGAACATTATTTGAACGGAAATGTTTCTCAGGCAACACACCATTATAACAAGTTTCAGAATATTCTGGATGAAGAATATTCTGAAGTTATTCTTGATGATGAATATTTACAGCAGGAAGCTGTTATACATAAGATTCATCACATTGCAAAAACAAAACAAGGATCAGATGTAGTATTTAAAAATGGTGCAAAGGCAAGAGTGGAACATCCACAAGCTATGCAAATAATGAAACTACATACAGTATTAACACCAGAAAATAAACAAAAGATTGAAAATCTTATTAATTCTGGTCCAGAAGGTTTAGCCAAAGTCGCAGAATTTACTTCGACTAATTTGAAATAGGGTAAAATAAAATGTCAGCAAATGTACCAGAAGTTTTTGTTTTAGATGATACAGACCACCAATCAGTAATTAAAATAACTGGTTATTACACTGCTGCTTGTACTACGAACAATACTATAGTAACAGCTAATACATTAAAAGGTGCAAATACATCTTTACCATGTATTCTGTCTATAACTGCACTAGAATATACTTCATCCATTGCTAATGGTCATGTTGATGTTGAATTTGTAAGTACTGTAAATGCTAATTCAAAAGCTATTACTGTTGGTAGAGCTAATGATGGTCAATGGAATCGTTATATTCCTAATAGTGCAAATACGGCATCCGGTGATATTAATTTGAATCAAATAGGATTGAGTTCTGGAGATTCATTTACACTAATTATTACTTGTTTGAAAGAGTTTCGTGGTGTTTATTGGGATAATACTGGAAGAGGTTCTGGTGCTTGGGCAAATACTCAAATTGGTTATTAATGAAAGCATTTCAAGAATTTTTGGATGAAGCTACCGGACCTAGAATCAAAAGAATTAGGGTCAGAATTCGTAATGGAAAAATTCAAAGAAATGTAAAAAAGAGTGGAGTTAAAGGTTTTACATTACGTGGTGGTAGACTTGTTCGTATGAGCGCACAGGAAAAATTACACAGAAAACGTGGTGCAAGAAAGGCAAAGATTAAAAGAAGATCAAAAATGGCTCGTGCTTTAATGAAAAGAAAACGTTCAATGTTACGTTTAAGAAGCATGGGTGGAGGCAGAAGGTAATGAAGTTACTAAGAGAAATGTCGGAAAATATAAAGTATATTACTGAGGAAAATGGTGGTAAGAAGAACCTTTATATACAAGGAATTTTCTTACAATCAGAAGTGGAAAATAAAAATCACAGAATATATCCACTAGAACTTTTACAAAGAGAAGTAGCTCGTTATGTAAAAGAACACGTTGAAAAGGGAAATGCATTTGGTGAATTAGGTCATCCAGATACTCCAAACATTAATTTAGATAGAGTTTCTCATAGAATTGTTTCTTTAAAACAAGAAGGTAATAACTTCATTGGTAAGGCAATTATTACCACAGAAGGTTATGGAAAAACTGTCAGAGGATTGATTGAATGTGGTGGACAACTAGGTGTTTCATCACGTGGTATGGGTTCTCTGAAGCCTATAAAAGAAGCACAAATGGTTCAGGATGATTACTATTTGGCAACTGCTGGCGATATTGTTGCAGATCCATCTGCACCAGATGCATTAGTTCAAAGTATTATGGAAAATAAAGAATGGGTATGGGATAACGGTATTATAAAAGAAGTGCAAGTTCAGCAAATAAAGAATAATGTAATGAAAGCATCCCGTAAACAGTTAGAAGAAATCATACTTAAGTCGTTTGAAAACTATATGAAAACTCTATAATTTTCATAGACAAAGTTAAAGAAATATAAATACAATTATCGCAATAGGAGTTATTCCACATGGCACGTACATTACTTGAAGCAGCAGCAGATGTTCTAAACAAATCTCGTGCAGAAGCACAGAAAGCACCTATGCAGAAGATTTCTTCTGTACGTGGTGACGCTGGAATTGCTGGACAGGATAACATTGTTGATCTAGGTGGATCAACATATGATAATCCAGAAGGATCTGATGTTGGCTCTAGAGCAGCAGCAGCAAGAGGAACAGCAACACCTCCAGGTGTTCAACCAGATGCTGATACTGATGAACCAATGCATGATCTAGAAAAGGTTCGCGGAAAGCAACCAGGAACATCAAAAGCTGGTGAAGAAACTTCACCAGAAGAGAACAATGGTTCTCGTGGTGCAGAACATGGTGAATATGCTCATCCAACAGTTCATGGTGAAGAAGTAGAAGTTTCAGAAGAAGAACTTGAAGCTGCTTTGGAAGAAGCAAAGAAAGAACGTTGGGAATCTGCAAAGAATAAAATGAAAGAAATGTCTTGCAAAGAAGATATTGATGCTATGTTTGCAGGAGAATCTCTAACAGAAGAATTTAAACAACGTGCCGCAACTATTTTTGAAGCTGCTGTACTATCAAGAGCAGTTACTGTTGCAGAATCATTAGAGGAAGATATTTTGGATGCAGCAGAAGATGCTCTACAAGATTCTTTCTTAGAGATTGAGGAACAGGTAGATACTTATTTGAATTATACAGTAGAAAACTGGATTAAGGAAAATCAAGTAGCAATTGAATCTGGTCTACGTTCAGAAATTGTAGAAGATTTTATTTCTGGTCTAAAGAATCTATTTTCAGAACATTATATCGATATTCCATCTGAAAAGGTTGATGTTGTAGAAGCACAAGCCGAACAGATTGAAAAATTGAATGATCAAATTAACGAAGCTTTAAATGCAAATGCTGAGTTGGTAAAGCAACTAAGTGAAAGCAAGAAAGCAGAAGTTTTAGCAACAGTCAGTGAAGGTCTTACCGATACACAGGCTGTCAAACTAAGAACGCTCGCAGAGGGTGTTGATTTCACCACAGAAGGTGAATATACTAAAAAGTTGAAAGTAATTCGCGAGAGTTATTTTAACTCTAAAAATTCGGTGAAAGGTGTTTCGTCTGTTATACAACTAACAGAAGAATCTCCAGCATCAGTAGAATCTAATGAGATTTCCCCATCTATGGCAGAATATCTAAAAGTCATAGCACGTAGCAAATCTCTATAATTATAAATAGTATTAACACTCTCAGGAGCAAAAAATGTTACTTAAAGAACAAGTCTTAAAAAAGTGGGAACCAGTTATTAACGCAGAAAGCGTTTCTAAGATTTCTGACCCATATCGTCGTTGGGTTACTAGCGTATTGCTAGAAAACCAGGAAAGTGCTTCACTAGAAGAAGCTTCACAGACACGCGGATTCCTAACAGAAACTCTACCAGCTAACGCTGTAGGTACTGGTGGATACGGTTCTGGTGCTGCTGCTGGTGGTCCAGTTGCTGGTTTCGATCCAATTCTTATCTCATTGGTTCGCCGTTCTCTTCCAAACCTAATCGCATATGATGTATGTGGTGTCCAGCCAATGACTGGTCCAACAGGTTTGATCTTCGCAATGCGTTCTAAGTATGCAAATACTACGAACCTAGCAGCAGCAACTGAAGCTCTATTCCAGGAAGCAAATACTGCATTCGCTGGTAATGGTGTTAACACTCCATTTGATACTGCTAACGTAAATCCAGGTACTGCAAATGCCTCTTACTTCTCTCTAGCTAACACTGGTTATGGTTTCCCAACCACAATCGCTGAAGATCTAGGTGGTAATACAGCATTCGGAGCAATGGGTTTCAGTATTGAAAAGGTTACTGTAACTGCAAATACTCGCGCTCTAAAGGCAGAGTACACTCTAGAACTTGCACAGGACTTGAAGGCAATTCATGGTCTTGATGCAGAAACAGAGTTGAGCAACATTTTGTCAACTGAAATTTTGGCAGAAATCAACCGTGAAGTTATTCGTACAATCTACGCAACTGCTGTTCCTGGTGTTCAGTATGCAAACGTAGCAGGTGTTTATAACTTGGCAACAGGTGTAGACGCTGCTGGTCGTTGGCAGGTAGAAAACTACAAGGGTTTGATCTACGCAATCGAGCGTGAAGCTAACAAGATTGCTAAAGACACTCGTCGTGGTAAGGGTAACATTCTGATTTGTTCAACCGACGTGGCATCTGCTCTTGCAATGTCAGGTATGTTGGATTATCAGTCTGCTCTAACCAACAATACAAACCTAAATGTTGACGATACAGGTAATACCTTTGCTGGTACTCTGTTTGGTCGCTTGAAGGTTTATGTAGATCCATACTCAGTATCTGGTGCTGACTACGCTGTAGTTGGTTATAAGGGAGCAATCGCTTATGATGCTGGTTTGTTCTACTGTCCTTACGTCCCTCTACAGATGGTACGTGCAATTGATCCTAACACCTTCCAGCCAAAGATTGGCTTCAAGACTCGTTACGGATTGGTAGCAAATCCATTCGCACAGGGTCTAACTCAGGGTCTAGGCGCACTAGTTGTTAATAGCAACGTCTGGTATCGTAAGTTCATCGTCAGTAATCTAAAATAGTGCAATGCAACATTAGTTGCTATTATAATAAGATTCTGATATAATCGGAACGGAGAGGGAGGAAACTCCCTCTCTTTTTAAATAAAATTTGGAGATTACTAACAATGAAAT
>VFSW01003973.1_pt1 | contig 22114 bp, 22 predicted proteins | sample 5358111 | NCBI WGS metagenome assembly VFSW01 (sample SAMN11554181, study PRJNA540505) | mine drainage metagenome | isolation source: sediment from site ElyBrook_90M | place: USA: Ely Copper Mine, Vershire, VT | collected 2017 | reverse complement strand
ATCACCCCGTTTTGCATATAGCAAGACTGGTCCATTTATATGCGTCGGCCCTGAGTCCTCTGCTTACTTGCTGTTTTTACAAGCCTCCAATCTGTTAAAGTTTCTGGCATGTTTCGCCTGAGCTTTGCACCCACCTACTGCCGCCTGGCGCTCCTTGCTTCCATTGCTGCGGTGCTGATAAGCGCCCCCGCTCTTTGCCAGACCGCCGCGCCCGCGGCAGTGCCCGCCGCGCAGGAACTGCGCGTCTTCGATCCTTCGCTGGTCGACAAGATGGTGGACCCCTGCCAGAATTTCTATCGCTACAGTTGCAACGGCTGGTTCAAGCGCAACCCGCTACCCGCCGACCAGACCCGCTATGGCCGCTTCACCGAACTCTATGAGCTGAACCGGCTGCACCTCAAGGCTATTCTTGAAGCCGCGGCTGTGCCCGCGCCGGGACGCTCCGCCAACGAGCAGAAAATTGGCGACGAGTACGCGAGCTGCATGGATACCTCAGCCGTGGACAAGCTTGGTCTAGCGCCGCTGCAACCGGAACTGGATCGCATTGCCGCGCTGAAAACTACGGCTGAGTTGCCCGCCCTGCTCGCGCACCTGCACTCCATCGGCGTCAATGCCTTTTTCGGTATGGGATCGAACCAGGACTTTGCCGACTCCAGTTCGGTCATCAGCTTCTATGACGCTGGCGGCCTGGGCCTGCCGGAGCGCGACTACTACACCCGCACTGACGCGAAATCCGTCGAGCAGCGCCAGCAATACGTAACCCATGTGAGCAAAATCTTTATGCTGGCCGGCGAACCGGAAGCCCAGGCGACCAAGGACGCCGAGACCGTGCTGGCAATTGAAACCAGTTTGGCCAAGGCCACTCTCACCATCACCGAGCAGCGCGACCCGCAAAATCTCAACCACCCTACGGATATTGCAGACCTTGAAAAGACGCTGACGCACTTCTCGCTGGCCGAGTATGTTGCCGCCGCGCATGCGCCCACTTCCGGCAGGGCCAATGATATGGAGCCAAAGTTTTTTGCCGAGTTCAACACTCTGGTGGCCGATACGCCGATTGCGCAGATCAAGGCCTATCTGCGCTGGCACCTGCTACATGCCTACGCGGGAACCAGTCTGCCGGAGAGCTTCGACCACGAGAACTGGTACTTCTACTCGCACATCCTCAATGGCGCGGAGAAGCAGCAGGAGCGCTGGAAGCTCTGCACCATGCGCGTGGATCGCGAACTGGGCGAGGCGCTGGGCCAGGTCTATGTGGCAAAGTATTTTCCACCATCCGCCAAGCAGCACGCGCTGGAGATGACGCTGGCCATCGAGCAGGCCATGGACAAGGACATCGACGGGCTGGACTGGATGAGCGCCGAGACCAAGGTGAAGGCCAAGGAAAAGCTGCACGCGGTGATGAACAAGATCGGCTACCCAGACAAGTGGCGCGACTACTCCAAGCTGGAGATTGTGCGCGGCGACGCGCTGGGCAACCAGATGCGGGCGCGGGAGTTTGAGCAGGCGCGCGACCTCGCCAAGATCGGCAAGCCGGTGGATAAGGGCGAGTGGATGATGACCCCGCCTACGGTGAATGCCTACTACGATCCGCAGATGAACAACGTGAACTTTCCCGCCGGCTACTTTCAGCCGCCCTTCTTCAGCGACAAAGAAGACGACGCGGCCAACTACGGCGACATGGGTTCCACCATCGGCCACGAGCTGACCCACGGCTTTGACGACGAGGGCCGCCAGTACGACAAAGACGGCAACCTGAAAAACTGGTGGACCAAGGACGACGAGCAGAACTTCAACCAGCGCGCCGAGTGCATGGTCAAGCAGTATGACGCTATTGAGGCCGTGCCGGGCGTCCACCTGAACGGAAAGCTCACGCTGGGCGAAAATCTCGCCGACCTGGGCGGTCTGTGGCTGGCGTGGGAGGCATGGCTCGACAAAGCAGCCGCCGAGCATGTGGACATGGCGGCAAAGACGGATGGCTATACGCCCGAGCAGCGTTTCTGGATTGCCTATGCGCAGCAGTGGTGTACTCAGACGCGGCCGGAGCAGTTGCGCAGCCAGGCGGAAGGCGATCCGCACGCGCCCGACGAGTACCGCACCAATACGGTATTGCAGGATTTGCCGGAGTTTGCCAAAAGCTTCAGTTGCAAAAAAACGGCTGCAATGGTGAGCGCAAAGCCGTGCCGCGTTTGGTGAGAAAGCCGCTATTTACCGCTCGTTATGCCGGTGCGTACTGTGCAACTGAGGGTGGAAAGTATCTGATCCCTGGCATCCGCGATAAATCATGCGACCTGGCGGCGATCTCCGTGCAGCGTTTCCAGGCGCTTCTTGGCCATCTCCCCTATGACTTCAGGAGCGTACTTCTGCTTCAATAGCAGCGCCCCTTCCGCGGCTCGCTCGTTTGCTTGTTCGCGGTGTTCATAGACATCGCGCATCAGCGCGGCGGCGTGTACGGCATCTGGCGCGGCCCAGGTCATGTCAGAGCTGAAGCCAAATCTCATGACTTGCTCTTGCTGGGCGGCAGGAGCAAGTTCGTAACGAACCAGGCGATGATAGCGAGGATCGAGATAATCCATTGGCCCCGAATAAGCCGTGGATATCACAGGTGTGCTGTTGCAGGCGGCATCGAATAAGGGATAGCACCAGCCTTCCCCGCAGTGTAACGACACGTAGCAGTCCGCTCGCTGCGCCAGGGCAGTGATGTACTCTTCCGGCCAGAATGCTGAGCATATCTTAATGCGAGCGGCGGCCTCGGAGAGATGCGGCGGACGCGCCCGCTCAATGGCCGCGCTGACTTGCTCGTGCACCAGCCGTTCGTTAGTGAAGTGAAAAAATGTCTTGATAAACAAGACAGCGTTCGGCTCATCGGGAAACGCGCGGAGAAAGGCCTCGATAACGCCGGCAAGGTTTTTGCGCTCCTGCCAGGTTCCTGTGCTCAAAAAGACGAAGCTGTTGTCGTTCAATCCCAGTAGCTTGTTAAACTGGGCCTGTCCAAAACATATAGGGCGTGGCGTCCGCACCGGGTGAGGAATCTGAAAGACAGGCGTCTTGATCTGCCGCTTGAACGTGTTGAGATTAAAGCTACAGGGAACCCATACCTCCATAACCTGATTGAGTATATCGACGTGCTGCTGTGGCAGTATATCTGCTTCCCACGTTGTAAGCAGAATCAACCTTGAGAACAGCCCCTTAAAGGGAACTATTTCTCGCGGAGCCGCATGACATAAATAAAATTCTGGATCCATGGGATGGTTCAGGAAGGGACTTACAAGAGAATCTGAAACTGTTGCCGGTGTGCCGGATTCCATGTCAATCACAGATATGGGAATTGAAGCCTTATGGAAAGCGTGAATATAAGAGCGCGAAGCTGTCCCATAACCTGTGCAGGTGGACACATGACCTGAAAACACGATGCCGGGTAAGCCTTTTTGCATAATTCTTTCCGCTATCCTCTCTTATCAAGCTGTCCTTGAGGGGTAATAAGAACGGACTCCGAAGATACAGGTCTCAGGCCCCATTTTTACCCGTTCAATCTGTTCAGCGAGTTCTTCTGTCTTTATCGTGCAATCGCCTGCGCGCATGGTCTGATGAACGCCGAGAACCGTCCACTGGCGCCTGGAAAAGATCGCCGTGACGCAGGTCGTAAAGTCTTCGGCGTCTTCTGCCCAGGTGACGACGTATGTAAAGCACTTCGTGTTGCCGTTCTTTTCCGGCGGTGTAAGAAGGTGTACTTGTCCGGTCCACAGCTCTTTCATCGCCGTTTTCGGAGCAATTCGTTTGCCATCGCCAAGGCTGGTTTTGTTTGTAAATATTTATGCAAATACGGGAAGGGCTGTGGAAACCGTGAAGGCCCGCGTATGGCGGGCCTTCACGGTTCTCGAAAGTATAGAAAAACTACGCTTTGCCAATAACTCTTGCCAGCGTTGCGCCAATCTCCGCCGGCGAAACAACCACATGAATGCCTGCGGCGGTCATGGCCTTCATCTTGTCGGCCGCGGTGCCCTGGCCTCCACTAATGATGGCGCCCGCGTGGCCCATGCGACGGCCAGGAGGCGCTGTTTGCCCGGCGATGAAGCCGACCACCGGCTTCTTTACATACTGCTTGACGAACTCCGCGGCAGCCTCCTCGGCCGAACCGCCGATCTCGCCGATCATGATGATGGCTTCGGTCTCGGGATCGTCGTTGAGCAAGCGCAGCGCGTCAATGTGCGTGGTGCCGATGATGGGGTCGCCGCCGATTCCAATCGCCGTGGACTGGCCGATTCCGCGCTGGGTCAGCTGATGCACGGCCTCATACGTCAGCGTGCCGGAGCGGGAAACGATGCCGACCGTGCCCTCCTTGTGAATGTTGGCGGGCATGATGCCGATTTTGGCTTTACCGGGCGAGATGACGCCGGGGCAGTTGGGGCCGATGAGCCGTGACTTGGATGTCTTGAGCTTGGACCACACCTTCACCATGTCGAGCGTCGGAATGCCTTCGGTGATGGCCACAATCAGCGGAATGCCTGCATCCTCGGCTTCGAGAATGGCGTCTGCGGCAAAGGGCGGCGGCACAAAGATGACGGTGGCGTTGGCGCCGGTTTTTTCTACGGCTTCGGCCACGGTGTTGAAGACCGGCCAGCCTTCGTGGGTTGTGCCGCCCTTGCCCGGGGTCACTCCGCCAACAACCACGGTGCCGTATTCCGCGGCGCCCTTGGCGTGAAATGTGCCTTCCTTGCCGGTGATGCCTTGAACGATGAGCCGTGTATTTTTATCGACTAAGACTGCCATGTTATGCCCCCACCTTTGCTGCCGCGGCAACCACCATTCCCGCTGCTTCTTTCATTGTTTCTCCCACCTGGAAGTTCAGGCCCGACTCCTTGAGAATCTTGCGGCCCTCCTCGACGTTTGTGCCTTCGAGGCGCAGCACGATGGGCACCTTGACCTTCAAGTTGCGTGCTGCCGCCACCACGCCTGTGGCCAAGCGGTCAACGCGCAGAATGCCGCCGAATATATTGATGAAGATAGCTTTGACGTTGGTGTCGGAGAGCAGAATCTCAAAGGCATGCTCAATCTGCTCCTGGGTTGCGCCGCCGCCCACATCGAGGAAATTGGCTGGGCTGCCGCCGGCGTATTGAATAATGTCCATCGTGGCCATGGCCAGGCCCGCGCCGTTCACCATGCAAGCGATGGAGCCGTCGAGCTTGATGTAGTTCAGCGCGTACTTGCTTGCCTCCACCTCCAGCGGGTCTTCTTCGGCGGTGTCGCGCAACGCCTTGATGGCGGGATGACGGAAGAGAGCGTTATCGTCAAAGGTAATTTTGGCGTCCAGCGCAAAGAGCTTGTCGTCCTTGGTGGTGATAAAGGGATTGATCTCCACCAGCGAGGCGTCGGTCTCGACGAATGCCTTGTAGAGGCTCTGCAAAAAAGCGACAGCGGCGTTGATTTGTGTAGCTTTCAGCCCCAGCGCAAAAGCCAGCTTGCGCGCCTGCCATGCGCCAAAGCCAATGGCGGGGTCAACCGTTTCCTTGAAGATTGCCTCAGGGGTTTTAGCGGCCACCTCTTCTATCTCCATGCCGCCGGCCTTTGAGGCCATAAAGACCAGCTTGCCGGTGGCGCGGTCCAGCACGATGCCAAGATACAGCTCGCGGTCGATGTCCGCGGTTTCTTCAATCAGAAGCCGCTGCACCTTCTGGCCTTGCGGGCCGGTCTGGTGGGTCACCAGCGTCATGCCAAGAATATTCTTTGCGTACTGTTCTGCGTCTTCGCGGCTGCGGGCCACCTTCACGCCACCGCCTTTGCCGCGGCCTCCGGCGTGAATCTGCGCCTTGACGACGACACCCGTTGCGCCCTCGGCAAACAGCTTACGGGCTACGGTCGAGGCTTCTTCTAGGTTGTTCGCCACTTCGCCCCTGGGCACGGCAACGCCGTATTTTGCCAGGATTTCCTTTGCCTGATACTCATGAATCTTCATGGAGTTAGGGACCGTCCAGTGCGCTGCGGTTTGGGGATGTGGGCTCGGCCGATTCCAAGCCAGCGAAATCCCGCCAGCGTAAGCAAATACTATCTTGCGCGGCAAAGGGGGAGCAAACCGGCCCTATGCTTGGGGTGCGCCTTTACCATGGAGATATGGCCTCATTGAAGGAGTATTTGAAACCGCTGGCCGAGGACGGCACAGCTCTCACCCGCGAACAGGCGGCCCACGCACTGGAAGAGATACTGACCGGCGAGGTGCCGGAGGTGGAAACCGCGGCGCTGCTTACCGTTCTGGCTACGCGCGGCGAGCAGTCGCCGGAGCTGGCCGGCTTTGTTCAGGTGATGCGCCAGCGCGTAACGCCTCTGCCGCTCACAGACAAAGAACGTAGCGAGCTCGTGGACGTTGTAGGCACCGGCGGTGGCGGCCCTCTGACCTTCAACATCTCCTCTGGCGCGGCGCTGGTGGCGGCGGCTGCCGGAGCCAAGGTGGCCAAGCACGGCAATCGCGCCGTGACCTCGCTCTGCGGCGCGGCGGACGTACTCGAAGCTCTGGGAGTGCCCATCGATTTGGGACCGGAGCTGGCGGTCGAGTGCCTGCGCGAGACCGGTTTCATGTTTCTCTTTGCGCCGCTCTACCACCCTGCCATGAAGGCGGTAGGGACGTTGCGCAAGGCGCTGGGCTTTCGAACCATCTTCAATTTGTGCGGGCCGCTCACCAACCCGGCTGGGGCGCGGGCGCAGGTGATTGGCGTACTGGCGCATAGCCGTGTGCTTCTGGTGGGGCGCACGCTTGCTGCCCTGGGAGCCAAGCGGGCTTTTGTGGTGCATGGAACGGACGGAATCGACGAGCTGACCACCACCGGCGAGTCGATTGTGGCGCGCGTCGAGGAGTCCCCGACCGGCGAGAGTACGCTCAAGGCCGCCCGCATCACCCCGGAGATGGCCGGTCTCCCGCGTTCTACCCTCGACCAGTTTGTAGGCGGCGATGTGGCCACCAACAAAGCCCTTCTCTACGACATACTCACTGGCATTCCCGGTGCGCGACGAGATATTGTGCTGCTAAACGCGGCGTCGGCGCTGGTTGCCGCCGGTCTGGCCATGGATCTGAAAGAGGGCGTCAGCATGGGCGCCGAGGCCATCGATTCCGGCCAGGCTGCCGCGACCCTGGCCAAGCTTCAGCAGTTTGGAGCGAAGCACGCGACTGCGCGGTAGAGTGCCTGACGGGTCCGGAGCTGGTCTATACTTGGTATAGACCAATTTGGGGAAGGGTTATCGTGAGCGCGACAGATTCAACCGCGAAACAGCCAAACAAGACCGCCAAGCTATTCAAGAATGGCCGCAGCCAAGCCGTTCGTCTGCCCAAGGAGTTCCGCTTCGAGGGGACTGAGGTTGCCATCCGCCGCGACCCGGCGACAGGCGAGGTCGTACTTGCGCAATCTCAGGCTACGCCAACAAGAACCTTGCGGGAATGGTTCGATCTCTTCAACTCGCCGGAGATTGCTGAAGATTTCTTTGAGCGCGAGGTCTCGCTGCCGGAAAAGCTCACGGCGCGGCAACTGTTTGAGGTCTTTGACTGGGCCAAATTCCCTGAGGACTTTATGGCGGACCGCAAGGTCCACATGCCGCGCAAGCTGGACCTCTTCTAAATGCCTCCACGCTACATGCTCGACACGAATATCGTCAGCTATCTGCTCAAACAGCAAATGCCCGCCGTTCGCGCTCATTTTGCGCAGGCGACTCCGGAAGCCGTGGCGGTTTCCACCATCACAGAAGGAGAAGTGCTTTACGGTCTGGCCCGCAAACGCGGTGCTCTACGGCTGAGGTTTGCCGCGGAAGCATTCTTCGCCAGTGTTACGTGCATGAACTGGGACTTGGCAGCGGCGAGAAGATACGGTGCCCTGCGCGCTGGCCAGGAGCGCAAAGGCAAACCTCTCAGCACGGAAGATCTGATGATTGCCGCACATGCTAGCGCCGCCGGGCTGATTCTTATCACACACGACCGCGCATTTTCATTTGTTGACGGGCTCAAGACGGAAGACTGGACCGTCGGCTAGGTAATTGCCAGCAATGCAGCCCTAAAGGTGTTTGGTAACCCCACCCGCGGCGTCCAGTTCAGCCCGCCAGCCGCCGCGAGAGCAGCCACGAGAGCAGCGAGATGGCGAGTGCTCCTGCCACCCAGCCAGCCCCTTCCAGCGGCTGTACGACAGCAGCAGCGAGATGCGGGGCAGAAAACGAAATTGTGCTTACGGCGGGCAGGGCGGCGCGGACCAGTTCGTATGCGCCCCAGCCGAATACGGCGGCGGCCAGCAGAATGCCGGGCACTGCCCTGGCCCAGGGAAACGCGATAGGCTGAGGCGCGGCCGCTTCCTCCTGTACGCGCTCCATCACCCCGGCCAGAAAGCCTGAAGAGGGAACCAGCTCTTCTTCCGTCGCCAGAATAGCTTCGATCTGCGTGGGTTTGGCGCTGGCGCGCTCTGGTTGGATGCGGCTCATCTTCAGGCCTCCTTTTCTGCAAGTTCCATGGATCGGTGTTCCGCTTCTAGGTTCGGAAATCGCCTTCGCAGCAGAGCGCGCCCACGGGAGAGGCGGGCTTTCAGTGTGCCTTCCGGCATCCCCATGGTACGAGCTGCTGCGGCCAGATCCATCTCATGAAAATAGAAGAGAATCACCGGCTCACGGTAGCGCTGTGGCAGGGCCAGCACGGCGCGCCGCACCATTTCCTGGCGCGACTTTTCCGCGGCGGTCTTGTATTGGTTGGCGGGACCGGACGGCTCGGATGCGGCGTCCAGCGGCATCGTCACGGTAGGAAATCTCTTCAGTTCCGAGCGGAAGACATTGGCAGCCAAGGCAAAGAGCCAGGTGGAAAAGCTTCCCTCGCGCCGCCACTGGGCAAGGCCTCGCCATGCGCGGAGAAATGCCTCCTGGGCCATCTCCTCGGCGCGGCCGCGATCCCGGCAGTAGCGCCAGGCCATATTCACGAGTGGCCCCTGCCAGCGGCGGACAATACCCTCGAACCCAGCTACATCGCCGGTCAGCACGCGGACCACGTCGGCCAGATCGGAATCAGCCAGCGCATCTGTCGCGTTCTTGAGGGTTGCAGCCAATTCCGGCACTCTCCGCTGGGTATGACAGCACGACCCTCCGGTGGGTTGCATTTTGTTGCGAAAGAAAATCGCATCCAGAAAATGCAACCAGTTCGTGCGCCCCATGGTCCCACCGTTTGCAAGGGATCAATCCCCGGCAAGCGGTTCAGGAGGATTCTATGACGTATCTGGCGTTGTTGCACTTCGGTAGCGATGCACTCTTCACCAATCCAGCCTTCGGATTGTGGATGTTCCTTTCCATCGGAGCAGTCTCACTCTTTGTAATCTTTATTCCCGCAGTCAGTTGGATCGATGCGCGTCGCAAGGAGCGCGAGGCTTTCTACCAGGCGGACACCATCCGGCGGCTGGCCGAGTCCTCCAGTGAGGGCGCCAAAGCTGCCGTAGAGATGCTGCGCGAGCAGGATCGGATTAAGCGCATTCAGAAACGCGAGGGCATGAAGATCGGCGGGATGACAAACATCGCCGTTGGCTTAGCTCTGGTCATTTTTCTGCGCGCGCTGGTAGGCAATTCACCAGTCTATCTATGCGGGCTGATTCCCGGATTCATAGGCGTGGCGCTGCTTACGTATGCGCTTCTTCTTGCGCCGCCAATTGAGTAGCGAGCTGAAAGAGTGAATCGCGGTCCAGGCGGGGGCATCGAAGACTGTAGTTGTTTGAACAGCTATCTACTGGCCGGTTACTCCGGCCGGGATGCCCGGAGGTAAAAGTCCATGACCGCCAATGCTCAAAGCCAGCCAGCATTCTATCTGCCTCACGGCGGAGGGCCCTGCTTCTTTATGGATTGGAACTGGGGCCCGCCGGATACATGGAGTGCCACTAAGCACTTTCTTGAGGGGCTCGCAGCCACGCTGCCCGTGCCGCCCAAGGCCATGGTCGTGGTGAGCGCCCACTGGGAAGAGCCGGTCTTTACGGCCAGCGCCGCCGCCGCGCCGAAGCTGATCTACGACTATTCCGGTTTCCCGGAGCATACTTACCAGCTCACCTGGCCTGCGCCGGGCGAGCCGGAACTGGCCAAGCGCGTGGCCGCACTACTGGGTCAGGCCGGGCTGCCTGCGGCGCTGAGCGCAAGTCGCGGCTTCGATCACGGCGTATTTGTGCCCCTCAAGGTGGCCTTTCCCCAGGCGAGGATTCCGGTAGTTTCACTGTCGCTGGCGGTATCACTCGATCCGTCGCTGCATCTGGCTGCCGGCCGAGCGCTGGCTCCGCTGCGCGAGGAGGGCGTGCTGATCGTTGGCAGCGGCATGAGCTTCCACAATTTACGCGGCTATCTGCGCCCCGAGACCGTGGAGCGCGCACGCGCCTTTGACGCATGGCTTACCCAGGCCGTGGCGTCGCCAGCGACCGAGCGCGATGTGCTGATGGCTCGCTGGCGCGATGCTCCCTATGCAGCCTACGCCCATCCGCGCGAGGAACACCTGATCCCGTTGCTGGTTGCCGCCGGGGCAGGCGGAGACGCGCTGGGAAGGCGCATCTTCGGTGATGAGCCGATGGGCGCGGCCATCAGCGCTTACCGCTTCGACTGAGGCGTAAAGCAAAGAGATTTGTACTGCGATTGGGGTTACTCAAGAGGAGAATGTTTGTGGGCAGCCCATCATCCTGGTTCCGAGCCGCCTGAGGGCAACCCAGTTACAGTTCCTTGGACTGATACCAGGGCCTTCTGCGGCCTATTTGCAGGCCGTTTTCGATAAGCAAGGCCACGGTGCCAAAGACCATGCAGAGGTCGGTGCGCGCCTCGTGCAGAAAGCTCATCCAGCCGTAGTGGTTCAGCTTAGCCAGCGCAAACGGCCCTACGGGGTGGCCCAGCAAGATGGGCAGCTTCGTCGTTACAAGCGCTCCCACAATCACCGCCAGCAGCAGCAGTGCGGCATCGCCGGCAAACAAGTTGAGCAGTACGGCGGAGCCGCAGACAATCTCGATGCCGCCAACCAGTGGCGAAAGCAAGTGAGGATAGGGCAAGCCGATGGCGGCAAAGCGCCCGTAGCCAAGCTCCGCAGGCAACATGAACTTCAGTACGCCTTCGGTCAGGAATACCAGGCCCACCATCACCCGGATCAGGATCATAGGAAGATCGCGGCGCATTTGTGCCTCCCTGTACCGTTTATTTCTGGGAAGGCCCGTTTGGATAGCGGAAAAGGCCGGACTTCAAGCCAGATATGCAAAAAGCATACCGCATGGGCCAAACACGATGCAGAAAAAACGGAAAAATTCTGGGCGATCCTCTCCTGGTGTCCAACTCGGAGTAGGTACACCAGTCAACTTCGCCCGCTTGCGTTCTGTATGCAGCAAAGACTACTCGACAATCAATCCAGGCTCTTCCGCGCCCAGCTTGTAGGTGGAGTAGACGACGATACTCATCGGCGGAATGCGATCCGCCAGTGTCTTGGTTACTTCCATCGAGCTCCGGTTCAAGCGTCACATGGCTCCGATCCTCTGTATCCTTGCCACGCGTATAGCAATGCAGGCGAACCGCACCAGCATCCCTTCCATTTTGATGCTTGCATCGGCCGCCAGATGGCCTTCATTCACCACCAGCAGCGTCAGATTTCCCTTGGAGGTAGCTGCCAGCTTGCGGTCGCAGCCAAGATAGGGCACCTCGACGCGCGTGGCCAGCATACCGGAGAGCTTGGGTAAGTAGCGCGAAAACATGGCGAACTGGTAGTAGGCGTTTGGCTGGGGAGAAAAACTGTCGATCTATTTGTCGCCTTCAACGTCCAGGTCCGCACAACTGCCATTGGCCGTCCAGGTCGCCGGGTTGGTAAAGCTCCAGCGGTTAAAGCCGTTCACTTCGGCGTTGATGCCGCGGACCGCCAGGCCGCGGCGGTCAAACTCCTCTCGCGCAGCCTTCAATCCTGGCGCAATAGGTAGCAGCGAGTGTCTTTTCATAAAAACTATTCAACTCCCAGCAACTCTTCAATTGCGCCTGTCAGAGTTTTTGGTTCGGTCGAGGGGCCGTAGCGCCTCACGGCCCTGCCCTGTCGGTCCACAAGAAACTTGGTAAAGTTCCACTTGATTCTGCCAATGCCAAAAATACCCGGCTGCTCCCGTTTGAGAAAGCTGAAAAGCGGGTGGGCCTGGGAACCGTTGACATCCACTTTGGCAAACACAGGGAAGGTTACGCCATAATTCTTGAGACAAAAGGCTCCAATTTCTTCTGCTGTGCCGGGTTCCTGTTCTCCAAACTGGTTGCAAGGAAAACCCAGAACCGTCAATCCGCGGTCTCGATAGGTGCGGTAAAGCTCTTCCAGACCTGCATACTGCGGTGTAAATCCGCATTTGCTGGCGGTGTTCACAATCACCAGCACCCGGCCCCGAAACTCGCCTAGACTTAGGGTGCGTCCATCCAGAAGTAGTGACGAAAATTCATAAACCGTCTGTTCCTGCTCACCCATTCCCCTGAAACCTCCGCGCAAAGAGGATGCCGTGCCGGCCTTGTGTACGTCAAAAAAGGAATGTTGTGCTCTGGGAGGGGGGTGAGAGATACCCCAACCCATTTGCATCCGTTAGACTGTGGGTTGGGTTCCAAGTGGCTGGTTTCTCGTGCTGGTCTTTAGCAGTTAGCGCGGTCTCCGGTGAAAACCCAAATCCGCGGGGACAAGCGCGGCAGGGATTTTGGGAAGGATACGGTTTCCGGGCCAATTGTCGCCAGCCTGTTTGGGTAGGGTGGGCGTGGTCCAATATAATCAATCTTTCCTCGATGCAGGATCAGATTTTGAGCAATGAGGGTGTGCATATTCTTCCCGTGAAGCCTAACTATGGACCGCACCAGTATTTGTGCTCGCCGCAGGGTTCCAGCCCAGTGAAGATCAAGCACACTTCCGTCTCCCACACCTTGCGGACCGCGAGTCGGCTTGCGCGCATGGCCATAGTGGTCATGCTTGTGCTCGTCGCAGGTGCGGCCTTGGCCCAAACGCCGCAGACCATCGATCAGATTCGTGTCATCGGCAACCGGCGCATTCCCAAGGAGACCGTGCTGGCGCGGCTCTTTACCCATCCCGGCGACACATACGATCCGATTTCGATCGAGCGAGACTTCAATTCGCTGTGGAACACAGGGTACTTCGAGGAGTTGCGCATTGAGCGCGAAGACTCGGAGAAGGGAATTATCCTGAACATCTTCGTCCGGGAAAAGCCCACCATCCGCGAAATCAACTACAAGGGGCTCAACTCCGTCTCGCAGTCGGATGTGCTTGACCGTTTCAAAAAAGAGAAAGTCGGCCTTACGGTGGAGAGTCAGTATGATCCGACCAGGATCAAGCGGGCTGAAACCGTGCTCAGGGATATTTTGTCGGAGCATGGCCACCAGTTTGCCACCATCAAGACCGAGGTCAAAACCATTCCTCCCGCCTCAGTACAGGTGACCTTCAACATTAAGGAAGGTCCGATGGTGAAGGTAGGCGAGATCAAGTTCACCGGCAACCAGCACATCGGGGCGCGGGATCTGCGGCGCGCGATGAAGAACCTCAAGCCAATCGGGATTCCCTATTCGCTTATCTTCGAAAATCTCTTTCCCCGCACCTTCGATGCCTCTAAGCTGGATGAGGATACGGAGCGGGTGAGACAGGTCTACCGCGACAAGGGTTACTATAACGCCGCCGTCGAAGAGCCCAAGACGCACATTCGCGACCAGGGCGGGCTGAACTGGTTCACCTTCCGGCCCAATAAGGGCAAGCGTATTGACATTCTTATGCCGCTTGAAGAGGGTGCGCGCTACCGGCTGGGGACCATCACCTTCACTGGCAACAAGGCAGTGACAAACATCAAGGCATTGCGCGCTACCTTCGCGGTCAAGGACGGAGACTGGTTTGACGCCTCGCTGATTGGCAAGGGCCTTGAGAATATGAAGAAATCCTATGGCGAGTTGGGCTATATCAACTTTGGCGCCATACCCAAGCCCGTCTTCGACGACCAGAAGAAAACTGTTTCGCTGGTCATCGACATCGACGAGGGTAAGCCCTTTCATGTGGCGCGCATCGAGTTCCAGGGCAATACTATTACCCGCGACAGGGTAATCCGCCGCGAATTGATGCTGGAAGAAGGTTCGGTTTACAACTCCCAGTTGTGGGAGCTAAGCCTGCTGCGCCTCAACCAGTTGGAGTACTTCGATCCTCTCAAAGTCGACCAGGACTCTGAGGCTCACCAGGATTCCGATGCGGGTACGGTGGATTTGCTGCTCAAGGTCAAGGAGAAGGGCAAGAACTCGATCGGGCTCAATGGCGGCATCAGCGGTCAGTCCGGAGCTTTTCTGGGCGTGAACTACCAGACCAACAACTTCCTCGGTCTGGGAGAAACGCTCAGCCTGCAAGGAAACCTGGGCAACATGAGCCGGCAGTTCATGTTCGGCTTCTCACAGCCCTACGTGCATAACCGCCCCCTCAATCTGGGCTTCCAGGTCTTCAACACCAAGTCCGATTACAACGCCGCCAAAAACTTCCAATCTGTCAGCGGCGCGTCGGTCAACCTCACCGCCGCGCAGCAGTCGCTGACTCAGAACTACAACCAGGCATCAACGGGTATGAACTTCTCGGTCAGCTACCCGCTTAGGCGGCACGCATTTCAGCGTGTCGGCATGACCTATTCGCTCACCAGGTCGACGATTACTGCATTCAGCACCGCGTCGCAGACCTTCTTCCAGACCATCGCTTTCCGCTCGGGCATACAGGGGTCAGACGCGCTGTCTGGCATTGTTAACAGCTCCGCCTCGTTCACCTATATCTACAACACCATCAACAACCCCCTGCGGCCGCGCCATGGCAAGGAATACTCGGCGGTATTCCAGGTGGCGGGAATTTGGGGCAACCTGCGCTATATTTCTCCGATGGTGGCCTACAAGAGCTTTACCCCTATGCACTACCTGATGCCGTCAGCCAACGGGCGCAACGTGCTGGGCATTCGCGCACAGTTGGGATATGTGCAAGGCTTCGGCGGCGCAGTAGCCCCGCCGGATCACCGCTTCTATACAGGTGGCGAGGGCGATTTGCGCGGCTTCGATGTGCGCGGGGCCACTCCTTACGGATACGTGCCCAATCGCGTCAATGTTCAGTTGACCAATCCTGACGGTACTTGCGTTCCGCGCGACCCGACCAATCCTCAGTTGAACCAGTGCATCCAGGTGCCGATCCCGGTTTACGGCATTGCTTCCATTGGCGGCGACACCAGCTTCACTACCAATTTGGAATACCGCATTCCCATCGCCGGTCCCGTAATGTTCTCGTTCTTTGATGATTTCGGCATCGATTCGGCCCTCAATAAGGGACAGTTGCAACAGAGCCCTCAGGGCTTTGCCTCACTGACCGCCCCACTCTATGGCTGCCCGGTATACAACAACGGCTCCTGCCAGGGCGGTATTCCGGGCTCGCTGGTCGGGTTCCAAAGAAATATTCGGCCGGTTGCCGGCACCAACTTTGTACCGCGTATGTCCCTCGGCGCGGAGATATCGGTCATCATGCCGGTCGTCAACGCTCCCTTCCGCCTCTACTATGCCTATAACCCGCTGCGCCTCTATGAGCGGCCCTACTGCAACAGCGTCACCGCTGGGGCCAACCAGCAGAGTTGCTCGGCGGAGCTGATTACACGCGATATGTTCCCGGCGGGTGGCGCAGGCGACTACACATACCAGGAGGCAATCCAGGGTTATGGTGCGCGCAACCAGTTCATGGAGCCACGCAAGACCTTCCGATTGACGGTTTCGACAACCTTTTAAGCAGACGCCTGTAGCGACAGATACATGCGGGCAGCCGCGGGGAATTACCAAAGGAGTGCTTGAGTCCCATGAAATATGCGTTTGTATCGGTTGCAGTTCTGGTTTCTGGGCTTGCCTCGGGCGCGGCCGCCCAACAACATTCTCTTCCTTCCGCACCGGTCCCGCAGGCCAATATCGCCGTCATCGCTTACCAGGAGGCCGTGGGAGGAACAAACGAGTTTCAGCGCGCTGCAATCGATCTGCGCAAGAAATTCGAGCCCAAAGTGGCCGTCATCAAGAATCTCAACAATGAGATTGATGACCTGGAGAAGCAGTTGAAGGTGCAAGGCGACGCTCTGAGCGACACCGAGCGCGCCACCCGCACCAGGAATATCGACGAAAAGAAGCGCCAGTTGCAGCAACTCGCGGAGGATTCGCAGCAGGATTTCGAGCAGCAGATGGGGCAGCTCTATTCCACTATGGCCGCCAAGGTCTACAAGGTACTCGTGGATTACGCAAAGCAGAAGAATTTCACGGTTGTGCTGGACGCAGCATCCAGAGAAGGCCAAGCGGCGCCCTTTATCTTTTACGCGCAGCCTGCCACAAACATCACTAAAGCCATTACAGATGCCTACAATCTGAAGTCGGGTGTGCCAGCGCCTCCCTCAGAACCGGACTCCGAGGCTCCCAAGCCGCCAGTCGCACACTAACAGTAGTCATTTGGTACCAGAAAAGGCCCTGTCATGGCAGGGCCTTTACCTTGCGGCAGACTGAAACTGGACTTCGAACGATGCTTGCAAGCGATGCGAAATTCATGATTGCCGCGTTTGACGCACCCACCCTGCCCTCCTATAATCCATCTAGTTCCTGCTGATGTCTCCGTTCGCGTCTTTTTACCCTGCGCCGTTCGGTGTGGACCCTGAGAATGGGGTTTCCTGCAACAAATGCTCGGTACCGGGTGCAAGTAAAGACCGTGAGGTTTATCAGGAGGCACAGGCTTGGTCTCGCGCTGAAACGCGAGCAGCCATACAGGAATTACGAAGGAGCTTTACATCCGCATGAAGCGCTCGCTTGCACTCATCGCTATATTGGCCTCGGGCTTTGTCCTGAGCGCCGCCGCCCAAACACCGGCCGCACCCGCGGCGCCAGCAGGCCCGGCCAAGGTTGCCGTCATCGCTTTTCAGGTGGCCGTAGCTCAAACCAACGAAGGCCAGCGTAACTTTGCCGACCTGCAGAAGAAGTACGCTCCCAAAGAGGCCGAGCTTAAGGCCAAGGGAGACGAGATCGACAAACTGACCGACGAGCTGAAGGCGCAGGGGCCCAAGCTGAGCGATGCGGAACGCGCCACTCGTGCAGCCACCATTGATGAAAAGAAGAAGCAGTTGAGCCGCTCCGTTGAAGACCTTCGCGGCGATGCGAATCAGGAGATGCAGGAGATGTACAACGCTCTTGCCTCCAAAGTTTACGACGTTTTGGCGAGCTACGCCCGGCAGCAGGGATATACGCTGGTACTGGATGTGGCCCAGCAGCAGAACCCCGTACTCTACGCCAGCGACTCAACCAATATCACCAAGGCGGTCATCGACGCCTATAACGTAAAGTCGGGCGTTCCCGCTCCGCCAGCGCCTGCCGCAGCAGCTCCCAAGCCGGCTGCCAAGGCTCCAGCAGCGGCCCACTAAAGCCGGACTTTAGCCCTTGCAAATGCCCCGCCATGCGGGGCATTTGCACTTTTATGCCAATCTGTTCTGAGGTGAACTGGTGAGACTTCACTTCTTCACTGAATCCGCTCCTGTCAGCGATGCCCCTGTGGAAAATATTGTGGAATTCTTCAGACTATCCAGTGCTAGATTTCTAATTTACCCTCTTGTCAACCAAGGATTAAGTCTGATAGTCATAATAAACCTATATTTATCAACGTAAATTGCGGTGGAAAAGATTTCAATCAAGAGAGAACAGACGAACTAATCTCTGCGCTGGATTGGGAAGCTTTCCACAATTCCTTATGAATCCCCAGTAAACTTCATCGGAGTTGAATCGCTGAAATAAGGCTATTTCTGCGCGTCTTCGCCGACACGCAGCACCGCCAGGAACGCCTCCTGCGGAATATCCACCTTGCCGATTCGCTTCATACGCTTCTTGCCTTCCTTTTGTTTTTCTAATAATTTGCGCTTACGGCTGATGTCGCCGCCGTAGCACTTGGCAAGCACGTTCTTGCGCAGCGGACTCACCGTTTCGCGAGCCACTACCTTGGCGCCGATGGCGGCTTGGATGGCAACCTCGAATTGCTGGCGGGGGATGAGTTCGCGCATCTTGGAAACCAGCGCTCGTCCGCGTTCATAGGCAAAGTCGCGGTGGACGATAATCGAAAGCGCGTCCACGGGTTCGCCGGAGACAAGGATGTCCAGCTTCACCATCGGCGACTCCCACTCCCCGGCAAGTTGATAGTCCAGCGAGGCGTAGCCGCGAGAGATGGACTTAAGCCGGTCGTAGAAGTCCAGAACAATCTCATTCAGTGGCAGCTCATAGGTGAGCAAAACGCGCGTGGGAGTCACATACTCAAAGTTCAACTGCTTGCCGCGCTTCTCTTCCACCAGCTTGAAGATACCGCCCACATACTCCTCATTGGTAAGAATCTTGGCGGTGATCACGGGCTCGCGAATGATGTCGATATTGGTCGGCTCCGGCCAGCGCGAAGGATTGTCCACCTCCAGAACGCTGCCGTCTGTGAGCGTAATGTGATATCGAACGCCAGGCGCTGTGGTAATCAGGTCTAGTTCGTACTCGCGTTCCAGACGCTCCTGGATGATCTCCATATGCAGCAGGCCAAGAAACCCACAGCGGAAGCCGAAGCCCAGAGCCACGGAACTCTCCGGCTCAAAGAAGAAAGAAGAGTCGTTGAGGCGGAGCTTCTCCAGGGCGTCACGCAACAGCGTGTGCTCGTGAGAGTCTACCGTGTAGAGACCGCTAAAGACCATGGGCTTGATGTCTTCAAAGCCTGGTAGCTGCGCGCTGGCAGGCCGCGCGTCTTCTGTAACGGTGTCGCCGATCTTGGTGTCACTCACGGTCTTGATCGTGGCTGCGAAAAAGCCCACTTCACCGGCGCGAAGTTCGGCTATCTCCACAGGTTTGGGCATCAGCACGCCCATGGACTCGACCTCGAATGCCTTCCCGTTCGACATAAGACGAATCCGCTGTCCTTTGCGCATCCTGCCTTGCATCACGCGCACCAGCACGATGACGCCACGGTAAGCGTCGAACCATGAGTCAAAGATCAGCGCCTGCAACGGAGCGTCCGGGTCGCCGGTGGGTGGCGGTAAGCGATGCACAATCGCCTCTAGCACTTCAGCCACGCCCTGACCGGTCTTGGCGCTTACCGCAATAGCGTCGGTGGCGTCCAATCCTACGGCCTTCTCAATCGCTTCCTGGGTACGCTCAATGTCGGCAGAAGGCAAATCGATCTTGTTGATGACAGGAATGATCTCCAGGCCGTGGTTAATCGCCAGATAAGCATTGGCAAGGGTCTGCGCCTCCACGCCCTGGCTCGCGTCCACCACCAGCAGCGCGCCCTCGCAGGAGGCCAGCGAGCGCGAGACCTCGTAACTGAAGTCCACATGGCCGGGTGTGTCGATCAAGTTGAGCTGGTAAGTATTGCCGTCGTGCGCCTTGTACATCATGCGAACGGCATGGGCCTTGATAGTGATCCCGCGCTCGCGCTCCAGGTCCATGTCGTCCAGAATCTGTGCCTGCATCTCCCGGCCTGTCACGGAACCGGTAAATTCAAGCAGACGGTCGCTCAATGTCGACTTGCCGTGGTCGATGTGGGCGATGATCGCGAAATTACGAAGAAAGCGAGCGTCCATAATAAGCTTAATGAAAGAAGAAAATGCGCTGCTGTTGTGCGTCCGCCAGGGCGGACCTCCATGGCATAGCTTATCATCGGCATAGCGTCTTTCGCGGCCTCATTCTGGCCGGGGTGGCTGCCTCTTCATCATGCGCATAATTTTGAATCCATATCACTCGCTTGCTTTGGCTCTTCTTGCACTGTCTCTGGCAGGGTGTGGACCCACACCATCCACGCAATCTCCCGCGGGGCAACAGCCCCAGGTCACCGCGCCTGCCCTGCCCGCAAGCAAGGCCGGTTCGCAAACGGATGCTGCGGCTTTGCCTGCGCCGCTTACGCCCAGGCAGCAGCGCGTCGCTCAGATCATCCAGCAGGTAGAGGCCACCTACTTCCGGGGTACAGACGATTATCGCAAGGGGAAATTGCCCGAGGCCAAGGCGGAGTTCGATCGCGCCGTCGATATGATGCTGACCTGTGGCATCGACATCAGGAGTGACGAACAGTTGCAGGATGAGTTCGATCGCATCGTCGATGCGGTCAACGCGCTGGAAATGGAGGCGCTGAAGCAGGGCAACGGTTTTGCGCCTAAGATGGAGGCCACGCCGGGAGAGGCGGCCAGCGACGTCACTTTCAAGGTGGATCCCAACATTGTTGCCAGGGCACAGGCCGAATTGGCAACCACCAAGTCCGATCTGCCGCTGGTGGTCAACGACTATGTGGCTTCCTATATCAACTTCTTTGCAAATACCCAGCGCGGACACAACACCCTGCTCCACTCGTTTGAGCGCGCCGGTCGATACAAGGCGATGATTCAGCGTGTCATGGCGGAAGAAGGCGTGCCCCAGGATCTGATCTATCTGGCGGTGGCCGAGTCGGGATTTCAGCCGCGTGCCCTCAATGCCCGGTCTGGCGCAGGCGGCATGTGGCAGTTCATGCCACACGGCGACTATGGCCTAGTGCGCAATGGATATGTGGATGAGCGCTTCGATCCGGAGAAGTCCACCCGCGCCTATGCCCGCTACATGAAGTTCATCCATGACCAGTTGGGAGACTGGTATCTGTCTATGGCCGCCTACGATTGGGGTGCAGGAAATGTTCAGCGCGCGGTCCAGAAGACAGGCTACGCCGATTTCTGGGAACTCTATAAGCGCAATAACCTACCTGCTGAGACCAAGAACTACGTACCGGAGATTCTGGCAGCCATCATCATTGCCAACCATCCAGCGCAGTACGGCTTCGAAGAAGTTACCCTCGACCCACCTATACTTACTGATGCGGTGACCATCAACTATCAGGTCGATCTGCGCCTGGTTTCAGACATCGTGGGCTCGCCGCTGGATGAGTTGATCGCGCTGAACCCGAGTCTGCTGCGCTTGGTTACACCGCCTGATACCTCGCTCGATCTGCACTTGCCGGCCGGTACGGCATCCCTGTATGAGAAAGTGATCGCGGAAATTCCGGAGTCTCGGCGCAATTCTTGGCGCTACCACTATGTAGCCGCAGGCGATACGCTGGCATCCGTCGCGCATGAGTACCGGGTTGCTGTCTCGGAACTGGCCGCCGCCAATCAACTGCGCGAAAGCGACAGTATCCAGGATGTCGAGGCTCTTGTGGTGCCCGTGTCGCCATCCGCCGAGCCGTCCTCGCGTACGCTCCTCTACACCGTGCATCGGGGCGACACGCTGGTAACCATCGCGGATCGCTTCGGCGTCTCGCTCACTCAGTTGCGCCGCTGGAACGAGATATCGGGCATCAAGGTTGCGCCGGGCCGCCGCCTGCGCGTGGCTGAAAGAGCGCGTGTAACGCACAAATCCCGCGCCCATCATCGGAGATCGGACGCAACCGGAACGAAAAAAGGAAGGGCATCCAGCGGAAAACAATCCCACGCCGGGAAGTCCACGGCCAAACGGAAATCCTCCTCTCACAAACAAAAATGAAGGGGACCACATTACATACTTGTCTTTTGATGGTGTTTGCGTGCAAGCTATTGCTACAATAACTTCCGCGAGCTAAGTGCATGCTTACGCCGCGCGAAAAGCAAACGTGAACAAGGGCAGCGGCAAGCCGCTGGAGGCAATGGGATGGAAGAAGTGCTCAAGATGTACGCAACGAGTGACGGCGAACCCGACATGGAGCCGGCAGAACTAGACCCCGATCACGAAGAAGACTTTGAAGAAGACGAAGAGGTGGAAACCTCCAGCGTTCTTACCTCCTCGGATGACGATGAGGTGGCCTCTGACGAAGTCGTGGTTGTGATCGTCGATGAACCCGCATTGAAACCCGCCGCAACCAAGGCCGCAAAGAAAAAGTCTACCGCAAAGAAAGCTGCCAAGAAGGCCGCGGTCAAGAAGGCGCCGGCGAAGAAAGCCGTAGCCAAGAAGGCTCCCGCCAAGAAGGCAGCCGCGAAAAAGGTTGTGGCCAAAAAGGCCGCAAAGAAGTCCGCCGCAAAGAAGAGCAGTACTGCCGCATAGGGCGGAAAGACCGTAGCGAAGAACACTGCGGTCGGTAAACGCGGCAGCAACGGAACCAAACGAG
>VFSW01003972.1_pt1 | contig 22114 bp, 22 predicted proteins | sample 5358111 | NCBI WGS metagenome assembly VFSW01 (sample SAMN11554181, study PRJNA540505) | mine drainage metagenome | isolation source: sediment from site ElyBrook_90M | place: USA: Ely Copper Mine, Vershire, VT | collected 2017 | reverse complement strand
GCCTTTGGCGATATTTTTGGCGATCTGTTTGGTGGCGGCGGGCGCACGCGCCAAGGCGGCGTCTACCGCGGTGCGGATTTACGTTACAACCTCGAAATTGGGCTGGAGGAAGCCGCTCGCGGCACCGAAACCCAAATACGTATCCCCACCATGGAAACCTGCAGTACCTGCAAGGGTTCCGGCGCCAAACCAGGCACTTCACCCACGACTTGCGGCACTTGTGGTGGGCAAGGTCAAGTGCGGATGCAACAGGGATTTTTTTCGATTCAGCAAACCTGTCCCACTTGCCATGGCAGTGGAACAACGATTGCCAACCCCTGCCCGGATTGTGGGGGTGCTGGCCGCACCAAGCGATACAAAACCCTGGCAGTCAAAATTCCCGCCGGGATCGACCATGGAGACCGGATTCGCCTGGCAGGTGAAGGAGAACACGGCATGGCCGGTGGCCCGCCGGGCGATCTTTATGTGGTTGTCCAGATTCGTGCCCATCCAGTGTTTGAACGGGATGGTACGGATTTGCACTGTGACATGCCGATCAGTTTTGGCGTAGCCGCTTTGGGTGGCGAAATCGAAATCCCAACCCTGGAAGGGCATGCCAAGCTCAAGATTCCTGGCGAAACACAAACCGGGCAGGTTTTTCGCTTACGTGGCAAGGGAATCAAGGGACTTCGCAGCAGTGGCTACGGCGATTTGATGTGTCACGTCGTGGTAGAAACACCGGTCAAGTTGACCGAAGCACAAAAAGAATTATTGCGACAACTGGAAACGTCCACTCGCGGAAGCGACACACATAATCCGCGGGCCAAGACATTTATGGACAAGGTCAAGGACTTCTTCAGCACTCCCTGATTCCTTCTGATTACCCTCTGCGCCAGATTGTTCCCTCAGGGCCGTCCTCCAGAACGATGCCCTCGGCCAGCAAAGCATCCCGGATCCGGTCGGACTCGACAAAGTTTTTAGTCCTTCGGGCCCTATTCCGGTCCTCAATCAAGGCTTCGATGCGCTTTGCTTCGGATGCTGTCTGAGATCCTGAAGAATCGTCTGCTTCGTCAAGAACGCGCCCCGCTCCTTCCTGCATCCAACGATCCGGACTTCTACCCAACAGCCCCATGATCTGGGCCAATCGATAGAGTTGGCTGGCGGCAGCATCGCTGGCGCTTCGGTTGGCTTCACGCGCCAATCCAAATAACACGGCCACAGCCTCTGAGGTGTTGAAATCATCATCAAGGGCTTCCTTGAATTGTCGTGCCGATTCCTCATTCCAGTCCACCGGCCCCGCCAGAATCTGGCGCCCCCGCAATGCCGTGTAGAGCGTATTGAGTGCCTGACGTGCATCTTCGAGGTGGCTGTCGGTATAGTTAAGAGGGCTGCGATAGTGGCCCCGCAGTAAAAAGAAACGAATCACTTCCGCATCAAAGACTTTAAGTACCTCTTCAATGGTGAAGAAATTGCCCAGCGACTTGGACATCTTTTCATCGTTGACCCGAAGAAACCCATTGTGCATCCAGACATTAACAAAGGGGTGCCCATGCGCTCCTTCACTCTGCGCGATTTCGTTTTCGTGATGGGGGAACTGGAGGTCATGCCCTCCCCCATGAATGTCAAAATGTTCACCCAGAAAATGTTCGCTCATGGCCGAGCATTCGATGTGCCATCCAGGACGTCCCGGTCCCCAGGGAGAGGGCCAATGGGGTTCGTCAGGTTTTGCCGCTTTCCACAGGACAAAATCAAGAGGATCCCGTTTGTGGGTATCTACCGCAATCCGTTCGCCAGCGCGCAAATCATCAAGCGATTTACCTGATAATTTGCCGTACCCCGGAAAATCATGCACCGAATAATAAACGTCTCCATTGCTTCCCACATAGGCGAGCCCGCGGGAAATCAGGGTTTCTATCATGGCGATCATGCCAGGTATGTGTTCGGTGGCGCGCGGCTCAAAGGTGGGGGGCAATACATTGAGCCTGGACAGATCGCTATGCATGGCATCGATCATGCGCCCGGTCAGTGCACCGATTGTTTCATGATTTTTAGCAGCACGTTCGATGATTTTATCGTCGATATCGGTGATATTACGTACATATGTGACAATATAGCCTGAAGCCTGCAACCATCGGTAAACCAGGTCAAAATTGACCAGCATGCGTGCATGCCCCAGATGACACCGATCGTAGACGGTCATGCCGCACACATACATGCGGACTTTTCCGCGTTCGATTGGTTGAAATTGCTGTACGGAACGGGTTAGCGAATTGAACAGTTTGAGCATGGTATGAATGGACATCTGCCTGCTTGGGCGGCCGTTCTGCGGCGCGCTGGAAGGTGACGCAGTTTATTGATATAATTAAGTTTTCTGCTTCATTTATCGACGACAAGTATAACACGATATGGCTTTTCATCCCGCCGTAACACGCATGATTCTGGCGATTTCAATGGCAGGTTTATGCCGTTATGGAGTAGCAGAGGAAGCTTTAGCCCCACCTCCTGCCCCGGTTGAGGCTTCCAAACCAGTTACCGCTCCCATTCCCGTCGTCACCGCAACCCCTCTTCCTGCAGACAGTCCGGTCAGCAGCCCCAAGGCCATCCAGAAGCTTGCGAGTGAAGGAAAATTAGAGGAAGCCCTGGCGGCTGCGAATCAGTATCTGGAAACCAATTCCCAGGATGGGTCGGTCTTGTTTCTCAAAGCCAAAATTCTGACCAAAATGGGAAAAACAGATGAAGCCATTGCAGTGCTGGAAGGAATGACAGAGCGTTTTCCGGAAATGGTGGCGCCTTACAATAATCTCGCCGTTTTATATGCTGGCAAGGGCCGACTGGACGATGCCAGAAAAACCCTGGAAACTGCGTTGGTGGTTCAACCCAACTACCCCACGGCTTACGAAAATCTTGCTGACCTGTATCTTGCACTGGCTCGTCAATCCTACGCTCAGGCATTGAAACTGGACCCCAACAACAAAACGCTTAAGGCTAAGGCCGACAAACTTAACTGACTGGAGATCCCATGGTTCGTTTTAAAACCAATTTTGGCAATATTGTTCTGGAACTCGACGCCGAAAAGGCGCCTAAAACTGTGGCCAACTTTTTGGAATACTTGGAAGCCGGCTTCTATGACAACACGATTTTTCACCGCGTCATTGACGGCTTCATGATTCAGGGTGGCGGGTTTGAACCGGGCATGAAAGAAAAGAAGACGCGCGCCCCAATCGAAAACGAAGCTGCAAACGGCCTCTCCAACAAATCCTATACCATTGCCATGGCCCGCACTTCTGATCCACACTCGGCCAGTGCACAGTTTTTTATCAACGTCAAAGACAACAGCTTCCTCGACTTCAGTGCGCCTACACGCGATGGATTCGGCTATTGTGTTTTCGGCAAAGTCATCGAGGGTCAGGACGTGATTACCCGGATCAAAAGCATAGCCACAGGCAACCGTGCCGGACATGGCGATGTCCCCAAGGAAGATGTCCTGATCGAAAGTGCCCAGGTTATCTAGCGCGCCACTCGTGTCGCATACCCTGTTCATTTCGGACCTGCATCTGTCCGAGGAAACGCCTCTCATCCGCAAACGCTTTCTGGAATTTCTGGCTGGCCCCGGGCGTGATGCAGAAGCCCTCTACATTCTGGGTGACCTGTTCGAAACGTGGGTGGGCGACGATGACATTCCTGCGCCATTCAATCGCAAGGTCGTAGAGGCCCTGAACCAGCTGACGTCTTCAGGAACAGCCCTGTTCCTGATGCATGGTAACCGGGATTTTTTGATCGGTGAAAATTTTGCAAAGGCTTGTGGAGCCACCTTGCTGCCTGATCCAACCGAAATTCTTCTGTACGGCGTACTCACTGTGCTAACCCATGGCGACCAGTTATGCACGGATGATGTCGAGTATCAGGCCTACCGCAAGCAAGTCCGCAGTGCGGCCTGGCAACGCCAGGTTCTGGCGCTACCCCTGGAAACACGCTACAAGATGGCTCATGACGCCACCGCGATGAGTTTTAAGGCCAAACAATCCAAAACCATGGAGATCATGGATGTGGCCCCCCAGGCGGTTACCGACTTATTGCGAAAATACGAGTATCCACGGCTGATTCACGGTCACACCCATCGACCGGCCCGTCATGTTTATCGATTGGATGATCATTCCTGCGAGCGCTGGGTGCTTCCAGACTGGACCACGACCCGTTCAGGAGCCCTGCGCTGCGACAGTGAAGGCTGCCAATTCGTACCGCTTTAACCCAACCCATGGGCCAGATCGGCCTTCAAATCGCGCACCGATTCCAAGCCAACCGATAACCGGATCATTCCCGGACCAATACCTGCCGCCTGTCGGGCTTCTTCAGAAATGCGCCCATGGGTGGTTGTTGCAGGATGGGTTATGGTGCTCTTGGTGTCCCCAAGGTTTCCCGTGATGGATATGATGCGGGTGGCATCGATGGTCCGCCACGCCTCGGTTTGCCCTCCCCGGACATCGAAAGTAACAATAGCCCCGCCACAGGTTTGTTGGCGGCGGGCCAGATCATATTGCGGATGAGAGGGTAGTCCAGGGTAATACACCCGTGTCACTGCCGGGTGACTTTCCAGCCATTGTGCAAGAGCGAGCGCATTTTTGGATTGTGCTTCCATCCGGATTTTTAGCGTCTCAAGTCCTTTAAGGCATACCCATGCATTGAATGCGCTCATGGTAGGGCCGGCAGTTCGCAGAAATTGGTATATCCCTCCGTCCATCAACAACTGCCTGGAGCCCACGATCGCCCCTCCCAGTACACGTCCCTGGCCATCAAGGTATTTGGTGGCAGAGTGGATGACAATGTCGGCTCCCAGATCCAATGGACGCTGTAATGCGGGAGTGCAAAAGCAATTATCCACAACAAGAATTACTGATGCAGAGCGGGCCACTTGTGACAAAGCGGCAATGTCAACCAACTCCATGGTGGGGTTGGACGGGGTCTCCACAAAGAACATCCTGGTATTTGGGCGGACGGCCTGTTTCCAGGCCTCAAGATCGCTCAGCGGGACAAATGTGGTGGTGATCCCAAAACGCCCCATGACGTTGACCAGCAATTGCACCGTGCTTCCGAAAATACTGTGGGAGGCAACGATGTGGTCCCCAGCCTTGAGCAACCCCATAACGGTGCTTAAAATGGCTGACATGCCGCTTGCCGTTGCCACACACGCTTCTCCACCCTCCAGGGCAGCCAAACGATCCTGAAAAGCCGTCACTGTAGGGTTGGTAAAACGGGAGTAGACGTTTCCGGTTTCGCGATTACAAAACCGGTCGGCAGCTTGCTTGGCGTTTACGAATACGTAACTGGAGGTAAGGTACAGCGCCTCTGAGTGTTCGTTAAATGCGCTGCGTTGTATTCCGGCCCGAACAGCCAGAGTTTCAAGGTCAAGTTCTTCGTCCACGCCTATTCAACCGTACTAAGATTGAGATCCAGTTGTTGGGTAATTTCCTGATCTGATCTGGTTTCCCCATCACACCGATGAGCTTCTATATCTGCCAGGTATTCCGGCGTGATATCCCCCGTAATATAGCAGCCATCAAAGCAGGAAGAATCAAATCGTTCAATTTCGGGAGCATCCATGCCAACGTCACGTACAAGATCGTCAAGATCCTGATAAAACACAGCATCAGCACCGATTTCCAGGGCAATCTCGGCATCCGAGCGCCCGGTGGCCAGTAACTCCTGACGGGTTGGCATATCAATGCCGTACACATTTGGAAAGCGCACTGGTGGTGCTGCCGAGGCAAAATAAACCTTGTGTGCACCACAGTCACGGGCCATCTGGACGATTTCGCGACTGGTCGTGCCCCGAACAATCGAATCGTCCACCAACAGTACGTTTTTGTCCTTGAACTCCAGCCCGATGGCATTGAGTTTTTGGCGTACGGATTTTTTACGCTCCGCTTGTCCAGGCATGATAAAGGTGCGACCGATGTAGCGGTTTTTGATGAATCCTTCCCGGTAGGCTACGCCCAGTTTAAGCGCAAGCTGCAACGCGCTTGGACGACTTGTATCCGGAATCGGGATCACGACATCAAGTTTAAGATCGGGGGCAACGCGCCGAATCTTGTTGCCCAGGCTCTCACCCATCCGAAGTCGGGTTTCATAAACGGAAATACCGTCCATAACCGAATCGGGTCGGGCCAGATAGACATATTCGAAGATACATGGATTTTTTTGTGGGGCGTCAGCACAAATTCGATTATAGAAGTTGCCGCCCTCGTCAATCAAAATGGCTTCGCCCGGATCCACATCCCGCATCAGTTCAAAACCCAACGCATCAAGCGCAACACTTTCGGAAGCCACCATGAACTCCGTCCCCATTGCGGTAACGTTACGCCCGATTACTAAAGGACGAATGCCATGGGGGTCGCGAAAAGCCAATAATCCATGCCCCGCAATAATGGCGACAGCAGCATAAGCACCATGACAACGACGATGGACCTGCGCCACTGCATTAAAAATATCGACCGGGTCCAGTTTGTGACTCGTTGCGGCATCATGGAGTTCGTGAGCCAACACGTTAAGCAGCACTTCGGAGTCGGAATTGGTATTGACGTGACGTCTGTCTTCCTCGAACAGCTCGGCGCGAAGACTTTCAGAATTAGTGAGGTTGCCGTTATGCCCCAACACGATGCCAAATGGCGAGTTGACATAAAACGGCTGTGCTTCGGCAGGAGAAACGGCAGATCCTGCAGTGGGATAACGGCAATGTGCGATCCCCACATTTCCTGTCAACGCGCGCATGTCGCGTGTACGAAAAACATCGCGCACAAGACCCAGCCCCTTGTGCATATGAAATGTACTGCCGTCAGCGGTCGCTATGCCAGCAGCATCCTGGCCCCGGTGCTGAAGCAATTGAAGCCCGTCATAGAGCAGCTGGTTAACGGGTATCTTGGCAACGATTCCGACAATTCCGCACATAAAACAGAAAGTCCCTGAAAAGTGGTAGTTCCCGGACCGTTGTATTCTACCCTGATTGCCTATCCGGGGGGCTTAAAAATGAATGCGTTGAACCATACTGGCTGGAAGGTAGGGCATCAGCAGGGACGCACCACGTTCGCCTCCCCAATCAATGAAAAGCGAATACTTCCATGCATATTGCGCGGGAAGCGGGGTCATTCCGCCAAGCAGGACCAAAATCAGCACAAACAGTACGCCTCGAAGAAAACCAAACAGTCCGCCCAGGACACGATTGAGAAATCCCAATCCGGCACTGGTCACCATTAGATTGAAAACATAACCTACCAGTGCCGTAACGACCAATCCGGCCAGAAAGAACATCACGAACGACACCATCAAACGTACGGTTTCACTAGTGATGATGTGCACCAGCCAGTGGGCGCCTGTCAGGCTGAATGTTTTTGCAAGCCAGAATGCAACAACCCATCCAATCAGCGAAAAAATTTCTTTGACCACACCCCGAACCACACCCACCAGGAACGAGATCAAAATTATCGCCAGCACAACCCAGTCAATCCAGGTCAGGTCAGAAATCAGGTCCATCACGGTGAAATGATCATGGGTTTTTGCCCCATTCGCTCGAGTTGATGAACCATTGCAAGTGCCTCTGCCCTGCTACGTAGAGGTCCAATCCGAACCCGGATAACCCGGGGACCATCCTTGACATGCTCCACCTCGCTAAACGCGTGAATCGCCTGATCGTTGAGCTTTTTAACCAATGCCTGCGCTTTGCTGCGATCACTGAATACCCCCACTTGAACCAGGAAGCCCGTCCTGGCATCGGTGGGAGGAGCAACAGAAGGTTCTGATGAAATTTGGTCAAGGTAAGTCGGAGCGGGTTCGGGCGCAGTATCGACAGCAGGCACGGGTAGATCCACACGAGGTACAGTAGCAGAGAAGACAGGCTTGTCAGCCTCCTGCGGGCGCACAGGGGTTAGCTCCGGTGTGTTGGAAGCCAGCTTTGGGTCGGTGGACTGGCTCAGAATCTTTGGCAAAAGCAAAACCACGCATAACATGATCACCGCTACGCCAATCATGCGGCGGCGGCTCTGAATGCGTAGCGCTTGTTCTTGAGCATTCAGGGGGCGTTTCATGAAACCCTCCTTTTGACTAACAATCAGGCCTCGTCAACAACCTGTGTCAGCTGTCCAAGAATATTCGAAATCCGATCGCGCAACTGGCGGCGGTCCACGATCATATCGATTGCCCCTTTCTCCAGCAGGAATTCGGCACGCTGAAACCCTTCGGGAAGAACTTCACGCACCGTTTGCTCGATCACTCGGGGGCCCGCAAACCCGATAAGCGCATTGGGCTCCGCAATCACGACATCACCGATCATGGCAAAACTGGCCGAAACACCGCCCATTGTGGGATCGGTCAACACCGAAATGAACGGTAGGCGGGCCTGCGCAAGTCGAGTCAATGCAGCACAGGTTTTGGCCATCTGCATTAGCGACAACAGGCCTTCCTGCATCCGGGCCCCGCCACTGGCCAGAAAGCAGACAAAAGGAAATTTTTGATCAATGGCTGCTTCAACGGCACGTACAAACCGTTCACCAACTACCGACCCCATGGACCCCCCCATGAACTCAAACTCGAACGCTGCAACAATCATTGGCAGGCCATTCAGTGTTCCCTGCATCACGACCAGGGCATCCGTTTCACCGGTAGCATTGGCTGCCTCGGTAAGACGGTCTATGTAGCGCCGGCTGTCTTTGAACTTGAGGCTATCCACGGGGATCACTTCAGAGCCGATTTCAAAGCGCCCATCGGGATCGAGAAAACCATCCAGTCGAGTGCGCGCCGAAATCCGGATGTGGTGAGAACATTTAGGACATACGTGAAGGTTGGATTCAAGGTCGGATCGATACAAAACCGCCTCACAGGAACCACATTTAACCCACAACCCTTCGGGCACGGAACCCTTGCTGTTGTTCTTGTCACGTTTGATACGCGGAGGTAGCAGTTTTTTGAACCAGCTCATTGATCAGGCATCCATGGCTTGACGAAAACGATTGATCAAAGCCCCAACGTTGGCGGGCACATCATTGATGGGGCTGGCCTCGATCTCTTCCACGATACGGGAACCAATCACAATAGCATCCGCCACTTGGGCAAGCTGACGCGCTGTTGTGCCGTCCCGAATGCCAAAGCCAACACCTACCGGAACTTTGGCTACCGCTTTGATTCGCGCAATATGATTTGCCACATCTTGCGGGTCAATATGGGAAGCGCCAGTTACACCACGCAACGAAACATAGTAGATATACCCCGTGGCCAATGCTGCAATCTCCCTGATCCGCAATTCGGTTGAGGTGGGTGAGAGCAGGAATATGGAATCGATCCCCTTGGGCCGAAGCAACTTTCCAAGATCGCGCGCCTCATCAGGCGGATAGTCCACCACCAGTACTCCGTCAACGTCCACTTCAGCGCAACGGCTGGCAAAGCGCTCACGACCCATTTGCTCAATTGGATTGGCATATCCCATCAGCACAACAGGAGTGATATCGTCCTCAAGACGAAACCGGGCTGCGGACTCCAGTACATCCTGCAGGCTGACCCCGTTTTTCAGCGCCCTCCCACTGGAACGCTGGATAGTTGGCCCATCGGCCATGGGATCCGAGAACGGAATGCCCAGTTCGATGATGTCAGCACCCCCGGCAACCATGGCTTGCATGATGGGAACGCAAAGCGGCAAACTGGGATCACCCACCGAAAAAAAGGGGATCAGCGCCTTGCGCCCTGTACGTGTCAGGCGCTCAAAAGTAGCAGGAATCCGGGACACAAATCACTCCTGGTTGGTTTATGGCAATCGCGCACTAAAACGTGATGCCGCTATATTCTGCTACCGTGGCCATGTCCTTGTCTCCCCGACCGGACAGATTAACCAGCAGAATCTTGTCCCTGTCCATGGCAGGGGCCATCTTCATGGCCTGAGCCAACGCATGGCTGGACTCGAGTGCCGGAATGATGCCTTCCATGCGGCATAGCGTATGGAAAGCATGAAGTGCCTCGCTATCATTGATAGCCACATATTCTGCACGATGGGTATCCTTGAGCCAGGCATGCTCCGGCCCCACGCCAGGATAATCCAGACCCGCAGAAATGGAATGGGTTTCGATAATCTGACCATTGCTATCCTGCAGCAAGTACGTACGGTTGCCATGCAAGACCCCGGGTGACCCTGCAGAAAGGGATGCGGCATGATGCCCGGTGGCAATCCCTTCTCCACCGGCCTCTACACCCACCAATCGAACAGATTCGTCAGGGATGTAGGCATGGAAAATACCCATGGCATTTGAGCCTCCTCCAACACAAGCCAGCACTACGTCCGGCTGTCGACCAGCCATTTCAGGCATCTGGGTGAGGCATTCGCGCCCCACGACAGAATTGAAGTCGCGTACCATCATGGGATAGGGATGGGGCCCTGCGACGGTACCAATAATGTAGAACGTGTTCTGGACATTCGTCACCCAATCGCGCATGGCCTCGTTCAGCGCATCCTTCAGGGTTTTAGAACCGCTTTCCACCGGGACGACACTCGCTCCGAGCAACTTCATCCGATAAACATTCTGGGCTTGTCGTTTGATGTCTTCAGAACCCATGTAAACGACACACTCCATGCCATATCGCGCAGCAACCGTGGCCGAGGCCACGCCATGCTGACCCGCTCCGGTTTCTGCGATGATGCGCCGTTTGCCCATGCGTTGCGCCAGCATGGCCTGCCCGACCGTATTGTTGATTTTATGTGCGCCAGTATGATTGAGGTCTTCGCGTTTCAAATAAATTTGGGCCCCTTTCAGAAAACCGGAAAGACGCCGCGCATGATAAATAGGGCTGGGACGTCCCACATAGTGTTTGAGTTCATAAGCAAACTCGGCCTGAAACTCCGGATCATCGCGATAATGCAGGTATTGCTTTTTGAGTTCGTCAATTGCTGCAATCAGGGTTTCTGATACGAAAGTGCCTCCATAGGGACCAAAGTGTCCCTCCTGGTCAGGCATATCGTAAATCTTCATTCCTTACTCCTTGTATGAATTGCAGCACTTTCCCGGCATCTTTAAGCCCCGGGGCAGATTCAACGCCGCTACTGACATCCACCGCCCATGGTTTGACTGTGCGGATGGCCAACCCTACATTTTCTGGCGTCAATCCTCCCGACAATATCAGGGGAAGCGGCAATTTGCCAGGTAACTGCGCCCAGTCAAATACCTTCCCAGTACCCCCAGGTTTGCCTGCCACATACGCATCTACCAGTAAAGCGCGCGCATGACGATACCTAACCGCGTATTGTACCAAATCGAACCCGGGTCTGACGCGTGCAACCTTGATGTAAGGGATCTGATAGCAATCACAATCCTCAGCTGATTCGTCTCCGTGAAACTGCAAATAATCCAGCCGGACCCGTGACAGGACGGATTCGATAAGACGTGGGTCAGCGTTTACGAAAAGTCCCACCACAGACACAAAAGGAGGCAATCCATCCACGATCCCGGCGGCCAATTCAGGCGTGACAGCACGAGGGCTCTGGGCATGAAAGACCATGCCAATCGCATCGGCACCTGCTCTGGCTACCTGTTGTGCATCTTCCCTTCGTGTAATACCGCAAATTTTTATGCGAGTTGGCATGTCAGCGAAGATCCGGTTTAAGTATTGACTCGTCACAGCGTGAGGATTGTTGTGGCAGTTGCCAGTGGGCCTCATAACCCACTCCGGTCAGATAAAGACCGTCGGGTGAAAAAGTCGGTGCTGCAAAAATACGATTGCGGGACTTCAGCAATTCATGGATCCATGAAGGGTTTTCGCGTCCCGCACCTACAAAAACCAAGGCACCCACCATATTGCGGACCATGTGCTGCAGGAATGCGTCGGCCGTGAAAGAAAATTTGAATACCGAACCATCCTCTGTCACATCGGCCTGAAACAGCGTTTTAACAGGCGTTTTGGCCTGGCATTCGGCCGCACGGAATGCACTGAAATCCTGTTGTCCCAATAAGAACTGCGCCCCTTGCTGCATTTTCTCCAGATTCAGCCTGCGATGATACCACCCCATTTTTCCGCTCATCAATGCAGGTCTCACCGGGTGATTAAGCAGGAGATATTGATAGGTTCGACTATGCGCAGAAAAACGCGCATGAAATTCTTCCGGCACCCTGTGCGCCCAAAGAACGGCAATGTTTGTGGGCAACAGAGCATTTACTCCCCGCACCCATGCACTAAGGGGACGTTGCGCCTGTGTATCGAAATGAATGACCTGACTGCAGGCATGCACTCCGCGATCAGTGCGTCCTGCTGCAATCGCCTCCACGGTTTCACTGGCAATGCCTGAAAGCGCAGATTCCAGAACCTCCTGAATGGAAAGCCGGTCGGGTTGGCGCTGCCAACCACAATACGCCGACCCGTCGTACTCCACTCCCAATGCGTATCGCATGGGTGCTGCGCTCAACGTCCTTCCAACACAGCCAGGGCTGCACGTCGCTGCTGCTCGTCGCCCCGTGTCACGACAAGTGCAACCGCATCACGCGCTCCTTCGGCATCCCCTTTCCAGGCACAGTAACGTGCCACCACCATGAGATGCTCGATTGAGAGTTCCTCCAGAGAAGCCATTGGGAGGACACGCACCGAATGATCCGCCACCCCGGTTTCTGGAATCAACAATGGCAGCCCCACCTCGGCCAGGTCTTCACGGGAAACGCCAATCTGCTTCTCGAAATCGGGCAGTTCAGAAACCTTGGGTTCAATAAAAGGCTGTGCCGCAAGTGGCGCGCGCTTGCGGCCAACCCACCAACCCACCCCCAGCACAAAACAGATCAGTCCCAGCAGTACACCGATTAAAATGACGGCATCCGGGTGGATCTCAGCCCAAATCCGGAAATCTTCCCATTCAGGCCACTGAAGCTGGTACAGAAACTGGATGATTTGATCCATCCAACCTTGAGACTCAAGCTGCAAAGCGGGTGTAATAAAAACAAAAGGGTGCATGCTCAGTTCACCAGGATACGCAACATGCGTCGCAGCGGTTCAGCCGCACCCCACAACAGTTGATCTCCTACGGTAAATGCCCCCAAATATTCCGGACCCATGGCCAGTTTATGCAAACGGCCCACGGCAATGGTCAGTGTCCCGGATACCGCTGCCGGCGTCAGGTTGTGTTCGCTGGCTTCGCGCTCATTGGGAACAACCTTGACCCACTCACTGCCCGATGCAATAACCCGCTCGATATCTTTCAGTGGAATATCCCGCTTGAGCTTGACCGTAAGTCCCTGAGCGTGGCAGCGCATGGCTCCAATCCGAACGCATAATCCGTCGATCGGAATGCTTCCGGGAGTCCGGAAAGGAGGAAGCCCAAGAATTTTGTTGCACTCAGCGCCGCCTTTCCATTCTTCTTTGCTCTGCCCATGCTCGACCGGTGCATCAATCCACGGAATCAGGCTTCCGGCAAGCGGTACATTACGAAAATTTCCAGTGGGCAGGCTGCTACTGCGCAACACATCTGAGACGGTCTGATCAATCTCCAGAATTGCCGATCCGGGGTTAGCCAGAAGGTTTTCCACGCCGTGATGTAACGCTCCCATTTGCTCCAGCAATTCACGCATGTTCTGTGCACCAGCTCCGGAAGCTGCCTGGTAGGTCATGGCAGACACCCATTCAACCCATCCTTCCCGGAACAGGCCGCCCATGGCCATCAACATTAAACTGACAGTGCAATTGCCGCCAATGAAATCCCGAACCCCCCGTTTCAGCGCCGCATCAATGACCGGCCGGTTGACGGGGTCAAGAATGATGACCGCGTGATCTTTCATGCGCAGGGTTGAAGCCGCATCGATCCAGTAGCCTTTCCAGCCGTTGCGACGCAGGGGCTCGAACACCTCGTTGGTGTAGTCTCCACCCTGACAGGAAATAATAATGTCCATTCGGGATAAGGCCACAACATCATGGGCATCGGACAAAGGTTGCGAAGCGCTATTCCCCACTTCGGGCCCTGTCATGCCCACCTGGGACGTAGTAAAGAAGACAGGATGGATCCGGTCAAAGTCATGCTCTTCAATCATGCGCTGCATCAGGACCGAGCCCACCATGCCACGCCAACCCACTATTCCCACTTTCAACATGATGTCATCACACTCCAGAATTACGACGCCCGCAACGTTGCAACGACCGAATCTCCCATCATTGCCGTACTGGAGACTGCCTCACCTTGTCGTGCAATATCAGCCGTCCGGACCCCCTGCTGCAATACGACATGGATGGCCCGATCGATGCGATCAGCCAAATCGGGCCGTTTGAGCGAATAGCGAAACATCATTGATACCGACAGGATCTGCGCCAGAGGGTTGGCAATGCCGTGCCCAGCAATATCCGGCGCGCTTCCATGGATGGGTTCGTACAATCCCAAACCTGCTGCGTTAAGTGATGCCGACGGAAGCATGCCAATCGAGCCGGTCAGCATAGAGGCCTCGTCCGACAGGATATCGCCAAACAAGTTACCGGTCACAATGACATCAAACTGTCGGGGGTTGCGTATCAATTGCATGGCCGCGTTATCCACCAACATATGCGTCAATTTTACGTCGGGATATTCAGGGGCAACTTCCACCATGATGTCGCGCCAGAGTTGCGTGGTTTCGAGCACGTTCATCTTGTCCACAGAACACAGCACCTTACGACGTTGACGGGCAATCCGAAATCCCCAATGGGCCACGCGGCGAATTTCAGATTCGCTGTAAACCATGGTATTGGTGCCTACCCGTTCCCCTGCTGCGTTTCTGGCGATGCCCCGTGGCTCGCCAAAATAAATATCTCCAGTCAATTCGCGTACAATCATGATATCAAGATCAGCCACAACTTCAGCCTTGAGGCTCGACGCATCAACCAATTCAGGAAACACCCTTGCCGGACGCAAATTAGCAAACAGGTCAAGCGCCTTGCGCAAACGTAATAGCCCCTGTTCAGGGCGCATTTCGCGCGGCAAAGCATCGTATTGCGGCCCCCCGATGGAACCAAACAGGATGGCATCAGCCGCCTGACACAAAGCCAGCGTACTTGGGGGCAAAGGATCGCCCTGGCGGTCTACAGCCACGCCCCCAATGTCGGCAGCCTCTGTTTCGAGGGAAACCCCTTCCCGACGAAATACTTCCAGAACTTTTAAGGCTTCGGCAACGATTTCAGGACCAATGCCGTCCCCTTGCAATACGGCAATCTTCATGCAGGCGCTCCAAAAATCCAGGGTTCGCTTTTGGCGCGCCGCGCTTCATAAGCACGGATCTCATCTGCATGGCGCAAGGTCAGGCCAATTTCATCAAAACCGTTGATCAGGCAGTATTTGTGAAACTCGTTTATGGAAAACTCATACGATGTCCCTTCAGGAGTCGTTACTGTTTGCGCTACAAGATCAATGGCGAGGCGGTAACCCGGCTGATTTGCCACTGACTGAAACAACTGGTCAATGACCGGTGCGGGCAGCACGATTGGCAACAACCCGTTTTTGAAACAGTTGTTGTAAAAGATATCCGCAAAGCTGGATGCGATCACGGCACAAATGCCATAGTCATCCAGTGCCCAGGGAGCATGTTCGCGACTGGACCCACAACCAAAATTTTCACGCGCAAGCAAAATCTGCGCACCTTTATAGCGGTCCTGATTGAGAACAAAATCGGGGTTAAGCGGACGCCGCGAATTGTCCTGCCCGGGTTGGCCTTCGTCAAGATATCGCCAGGCATCAAACAGATTGGGGCCAAACCCGGTACGCTGAATGGACTTGAGGAATTGCTTTGGGATGATGGCATCGGTATCCACATTGGAACGATCCAGTGGAACCACCAATCCATTCACTGGGGCAAATTGCTTCATGTCAGAAGATCCTCAATCAAAAAAAGTACGGACGTCAACAAAGTGTCCGGCCACCGCAGCTGCGGCTGCCATTTGCGGGCTGACCAGATGGGTGCGCCCACCAGCACCCTGGCGTCCTTCAAAGTTGCGATTGGATGTTGAAGCACAGCGCTCGCCGGGCGAAAGACGATCGTCATTCATGCCAAGGCACATCGAACATCCCGGATTACGCCATTCAAAACCGGCAGCTACAAAAATTTTGTCCAACCCCTCCTGCTCTGCTGCCGCCTTGACCAACCCGGATCCCGGAACAACCAGAGCCAGCTTGATGTTGGGCGCCACCTTACGCCCCTTCAGTATGGCCGCAGCTGCGCGCAGGTCTTCAAGCCGCGCATTGGTGCAGGATCCAATGAAAATCTTGTCAATGACAATATCGCCAATCGGCATGTTGGGCCGAAGATCCATGTAGCGTAACGCCCGTTCCATGCCTTGGCGACGGGTATCGTCAGGTTCGAGTGCCGGATCAGGCACCCGACCATTGACCACGGCCACCATCTCCGGTGATGTACCCCAGGTAACCATAGGCTCAATGGTTTCGGAATTCAAGGTCACAGTTTTGTCAAACTGTGCCCCCTCGTCGCTATGCAGGGTGCGCCAGTAAGCCACGGCAGCCTCCCACTGGCTGCCTTTCGGCGCGTAGGGGCGTCCCTTGAGATAAGCTATCGTCGTATCATCCGCGGCCACCATTCCAGCACGTGCGCCAGCCTCGATCGCCATGTTGCACAAAGTCATGCGTCCTTCCATGGACAACCCGCGAATGGTGGAGCCGGCAAATTCTATGGCATGCCCTGTCCCGCCTGCGGTACCGATATGGCCAATAATGGCCAATGCCACATCCTTGGCTGTAACTCCGGTGGGCAACATCCCTTCCACACGAACTTGCATGGTTTTGGCTTTGCGCGTAAGCAACGTCTGGGTTGCCAGGACATGTTCGACTTCGGAAGTTCCAATCCCCATGGCCAAAGCGGCAAAAGCACCATGCGTGCTGGTATGGGAATCGCCGCAAACGACCGTCATGCCGGGCAAAGTAGCGCCCTGCTCAGGTCCGATGACATGCACAATGCCCTGCCGGGGGTCTCCCATGGGAAATTCGGTAATGCCATAGCTCCGACAATTATCGTCCAGGGTTTCCACCTGCAGCCGCGACACCGGGTCGGCAATAACCGTCTGTTGTGTCGTCGGCGTATTGTGATCAGCCGTAGCCAGAATGGAATCCCGTCGCCAAAGACCCCGCCCGGCCAGGCGCAACCCTTCAAAAGCCTGGGGACTGGTCACTTCATGGACCAAATGCCGGTCAATGTATAGCAAAGCCGTCCCATCGGGGTCTTCACGGACCACGTGTGATTGCCAGAGTTTCTCGTAGAGCGATAAAGGATTCATAGCGTTACGGCCTCAAGTAGACCGTAAATTATGACATAGGGCGGTAGACTCGAACAGATGCCTGAGTCCCCAAGGCCCTCAGGATGGACTGGCAGGAATGCTTTTCATGGGTGATACAACGTCGGCATTCTGGGCTCGATGACGCAAGGCATGATCGATCAACACCAATGCCAGCATGGCCTCGGCGATGGGTGTAGCACGAATACCCACACAAGGGTCGTGCCGGCCAGTTGTTTCGACAGTTGTGGGATTGCCCGCCAGGTCAACGGACTGACGAGGCAGGCGAATACTGGAAGTGGGTTTGATGGCCATACTGACCAGAATGTCCTGGCCTGTGGAAATGCCACCCAAAACTCCACCAGACCGGTTGGAAAGAAACCCTTTGGGGGTCATTTCATCCCCATGCTCGGTTCCCTTTTGGGTAACGCTGGCAAATCCTGCTCCGATTTCTACTCCCTTGACGGCATTGATGCTCATCATGGCATAAGCGATCTCGGCATCCAGCCGGTCATACACAGGCTCGCCCCAACCCACGGGAACGCCGCTTGCCACTACGTTGACCCTCGCTCCGACGGAATCGCCTGATTTACGGAGGGCATCCATATAAGCTTCCAGTTCGGGAACCAGCGTTGGATCGGCCGAGAAAAAAGGATTGGCATTAACCGCAGCCCAATTCCGAAAGGGAATAACGTGTGGCCCCAATTGGGCCAGATATCCGCGAATACTGACACCATAGCGCTGGTGCAACCATTTCCTGGCAATGGCTCCGGCTGCAACACGCACCGCGGTTTCTCGGGCAGAGGCTCGTCCCCCGCCGCGAAAATCCCTGATCCCGTATTTTTGCAGGTAGGTATAGTCCGCATGCCCGGGGCGGAACGTCTGAACGATCTTGTTGTAATCCTGGGGACGCTGATCCTCATTGCGAATCAAGAGTCCAATGGGTGTTCCGGTAGTCCGCCCTTCAAAAACTCCGGAAAGAATTTCGACCCGATCAGACTCCCTGCGTTGTGTAACATGGCGAGACGTGCCAGGTTTTCTTCGATCCAAATCATGCTGAATGTCGGCCTCAGAGAGTTCCAGCCCGGGAGGACAGCCATCCACGACACAACCCAGAGCCGGGCCGTGACTTTCGCCAAAGGAGGTGACACAAAATAACCGACCCAGGGTATTACCGGACATGCAGGGGAACCTCGCCTAATCGACCGCCAGAGTTTAACATAGCACTTTGGAGAGTTTCTGGCTTACCCTATAATCAGGAACGCATCGGCAATCCTTTGCCGACAGAGAGGATTTCATGCTGGACGATCTGCGCAAGAACGCATTGGATTATCACCGCTACCCCACCCCAGGAAAAATTGAAATCTGCGCGACCAAACCGTTGGCCACCCAAGCTGACCTGGGTTTGGCCTACACGCCCGGAGTCGCTGCTGCCTGTGAAGCCATTCAAGCAAACCCGGAAGAAGCCCGATTTCTGACCGGACGTGCCAATCTGGTGGGAGTCGTTACCAATGGGACTGCGGTGTTAGGCCTGGGTAATATCGGCCCCCTCGCCGCAAAGCCGGTCATGGAAGGTAAAGTCGTCCTGTTCAAGAAATTTGCCGGAATAGATTGTTTTGACATCGAACTCAACGAAAATAACGTGGATAAACTGGTCGATGCCATCGCAGCACTGGAACCTACTTTTGGCGGCATCAATCTGGAAGACATCAAGGCCCCTGAATGTTTTGAAGTTGAACGCCGACTGCGTGAGCGCCTCAAGATTCCCGTGTTTCATGATGATCAGCATGGTACGGCAATCATCGTCGCGGCAGCCATCCTGAATGGGCTTACCGTGGTAGGAAAGGACATCCGCAAGGTCCGTTTGGTCACTTCCGGGGCAGGCGCTGCAGCTTTGTCCTGCCTCGACATGCTGGTGGCCCTGGGTATGCCCCGTGAACATATTTTTGTCACCGACCTGGCGGGTGTGGTGTACACAGGTCGCAAGGAACTGATGGATCCCAACAAGGCCCGTTACTGTCAGGATACCAAGGCTCGAACACTTGCTGACATCATTCCCGCAGCAGACGTCTTTTTGGGCCTCTCAGCAGGAGGCGTACTGAAACAGGACATGGTTCGGGCCATGGCCAATAATCCCCTCATCCTGGCATTGGCAAATCCCGAACCCGAAATCTTGCCGGATCTTGTCCGTGCTGTACGAAATGACGCCATCATTGCTACCGGGCGTTCGGACTACCCCAATCAGGTCAACAATGTACTGTGTTTCCCTTTCATTTTCCGGGGGGCCCTGGATGTGGGTGCAACCACAATCAATGAGCCCATGAAAATTGCTGCCGTGCATGCTATTGCCGAACTGTCCCGGGCCGAACAATCCGATATCGTGGCAGAAGCCTATGGCAGTCAACCTATGGCTTTTGGCCCGGATTACCTGATTCCAAAACCATTTGATCCACGCCTGATTGTTAAAATTGCTTCTGCTGTAGCACAAGCTGCCATGGACAGCGGTGTGGCCACGCATCCCATCCCCGACATGGATGCCTACCGCGATCGGCTCAATCAATTTGTCTACCACTCGGGACTTGTCATGCGTCCGGTATTTGCGCGTGCCAAAGCTTCCCCACGCCGGATTGTGTTCGCGGAAGGCGAGGACGAGCGCGTCCTGCAGGCTGTACAAACGGTCTGTGATGAACATCTTGCCAAGCCGATCCTGATCGGTCGACCTGAAGTCATTGAGATGCGTATACAGCGGTTGGGGCTGCGCATCAAAGCCGGTCACGACTTTGAAATGGTTAACGTCAATTCGGACCCGCGCTATCGTGAATACTGGCAACTGTACCTGCAAATCACAGAGCGTCACGGCGTAACGCCCGAGCTGGCAAAACACGAAGTCTATCGGGAACCCACGCTAACCTCGGCACTCATGGTTAAACGCGGCGAAGCAGATGGCATGATTTGTGGCTGTATCGGACGCTATGCTGCCCATCTGCACTATGTAAAAAGTGTGCTTGGTCTGAAATCCGGAATTTCCTGCCCGGCAGCAATGAACATGTTGCTCAACCCCAAAGGGACCTTTTTTGTTTGTGACACCTACGTCAATCCTGACCCGTCGGCCGAACAGATGGCTGAAATAGTTGCGATGGCCACGGAAGAAGTACAGCGGTTTGGCATCGTGCCACGAGTGGCGCTGCTCTCCCATTCTTCATTCGGCAGTTCAAACTCAGCCTCTTCGCTCAAGATGCGCAAAGCGCTTGAGCTGATTCAGCAACGCCTGCCGAAACTGGAAATTGACGGTGAGATGCATGCTGACGCAGCCATTTCGGATGAGATTCGGCAACGAGTAATGCCGGGGTCGCGACTCAAGGGCCGCGCCAATCTTCTGGTTATGCCGACGCTGGATGCGGCCAACATTTCATACAATCTGGTGCGTGTTATCGGCGATAACGTAACGGTTGGACCAATTTTGCTGGGAATCAATGCAGCAGCACATATCCTCACACCCACCGTCACCGTCCGACGCATTGTCAATATGACTGCGTTGACGGTGGTAGACGCTCAACATCGCTAAATCCCATGACCAATCTCCTCCCTCGCAGAGTGCAGCCCGGTGCAACCATCGGTATCTGTGCACCCTCCGGCTTCATTACTGAGCCGGGCTCTCTTGAAATTGCCGTTCTCTATCTCACCGAACGTGGCTATCGGGTCATACCGGCTCCTCACGCCAAGGACCGATGGGAATATTTTGCAGGGACCGATTTTGATCGTTTAAATGACTTCAATGCCTTCATCCATGATCCTGGTATCGACATAATCATGGCCGCTCGCGGTGGTTACGGCATCACCCGTCTATTGCCTGGCCTTGATTTTGATGCAATTGCCCAATCGGGAAAAACCATCGTGGGATTTAGCGATCTTACAGCGCTGCACCTTGCCCTCCTGGCTCAAACGGGCATGGTTACTTTTTCTGGACCGATGGCCTGCCCGGATTTTGGACACCACAACCGTAGCACACTGCACACCGTGCACTTCGAACAAATGCTCCAGTCCACCACGCATGTTTCGCCCCCGGTGAAAATGCCCTTTTCGGCTTCGGATGGTGAGGCGGGCCACTTGCTTCGTACTCAGGTGGGGTCTGGGATTGAAGGCACCCTCTGGGGCGGGAATCTATCCCTTGTGGCACATCTGGTGGGTACGCCCTATATGCCCAACATCGAGGATGGCATTCTGTTTTTGGAAGAAGTTAACGAAGAGCCTTATAAAATCGAACGAATGCTCATGCAATTGCACCACGCCGGCATTCTGCAAAAGCAACGCGCCATCCTGCTAGGACAGTTCAACCGTTGCGAACCTACCACTGCTTCAGCAGCACCCTACACCCTCAAGAATGTCGTGGATTTTTTGAAGGGCTGGATTCATGCGCCAGTATTGCAAAACATGCCCTTTGGCCACGTCCGCGATAAAATCACTCTGCCTGTGGGTGGTCATGGGCTAATCACGTTGCTGGATGAACGGCACTATCAGGTCACTTTCAGCCAGTACAACTCCTGAACCCTATAACCTGCGCGCCCATAAAAGACAAAGCCCCCATGCTGGACAGCACGGGGGCCTGGAAGGGGAGTCTGGCGGTGACCTACTTTCGCATGGGTAATCCACACTATCATCGGCGCAATCTCGTTTCACGGCCCTGTTCGGGATGGGAAGGGGTGGGTCCAAGACGCTATGGCCGCCAAACAAAAAGTCGTCGGTTGGCACTCTGGAAAGAAGTAAAGTTTTGGGTCAGATCGCTTCATGAGCCTGCAGGCAGATGCCTGCGGTTATAGGATCAAGCCTCACGGCCAATTAGTATCGGTTAGCTTAACGCATTACTGCGCTTCCACACCCGACCTATCAA
>VFSW01003971.1_pt1 | contig 22116 bp, 25 predicted proteins | sample 5358111 | NCBI WGS metagenome assembly VFSW01 (sample SAMN11554181, study PRJNA540505) | mine drainage metagenome | isolation source: sediment from site ElyBrook_90M | place: USA: Ely Copper Mine, Vershire, VT | collected 2017 | reverse complement strand
CTTTGCGGACCGGAGGGCGCTCAGCCGAAATGCGGCCTAATTTTTCCTATTTCGTCATGCGTAGAATAGGAGTTATAATATACGCATAGTGTGCGTATATTAATGCCTTTAAAATGCGTAGAATAGCGCCTATAATGTACGCATGAGGTGCGTAGAATGAGTTGCTACATTCATCAATTGCCTGACTGGCCAAAGTTCCATTGGAACGCAGAGACCCTGGCTGAGCCCTTGGCTACGGTGCGCCTCAGGCAAGGGCGCCTGATCGGTCGAATGGAGAGCCTGGGCTTCCCCCAGCGCGATGAGGCGGTGCTTCAGGCCCTCACGCTCGATGTCTTGAAGTCCAGCGAGATCGAAGGCGAGATGCTCAATCCCGAACAAGTGCGATCCTCAATCGCACGACGTTTGGGCATGGACATAGCTGGCTTAGTGCCGGCTGATCGCCGCGTCGATGGCGTGGTTGCGATGATTCTGGAAGCGACGCAAAACTACGCCAAGCCGCTGACTGCTCAGCGTTTGTTCGGCTGGCACACCGGACTCTTTCCGCATCCCAGCGACAAGATCAAGGTTGGTACATGGCGTGATGACGCCTTGGGACCCATGCAAGTTGTTTCCGGTGGTATCGGCCACGAACACGTGCATTATGAGGCTCCGCCGGCAAAGATCGTGGACTCGGAAATGGCCGCATTTCTGGATTGGGCAAACCGGATTGGCGACATCGATCCGATCCTAAGAGCCGCCCAGGCGCACCTCTGGTTCGTGACGATCCATCCCTTCGATGATGGCAACGGCCGCATTGCCCGAGCCATCGCCGATTGGGCGCTCGCCAGATCCGAGAACAGTTCCCAGCGCTTCTACAGCATGTCGGCTCAGATTCAACTGGAGCGCAAACATTACTACGAAATCCTAGAGCAGACGCAGAAGGGCGCGCTCGACGTCGCCGATTGGATGGACTGGTTTCTGGGTTGTCTTGATCGAGCCTTTGCCAGAACGGAAAGCGCGCTCGCCGTGGTCTTCAAGAAGGACCAGTTTTGGAAGACGCACGCCACCGTGCCGCTCAACGAGCGGCAGCGCCTAATGCTGAACAAGCTGCTGGACGGGTTTAAAGGCAAGCTCACTTCAACCAAGTGGGCGGCGCTCGCGGACTGCTCTCATGACACCGCGCAACGGGACATCGTCGCTCTCATAGACCACGGCATTCTCGTGAAGGACAGTGGCGGCGGCCGAAGCACGAGTTATTCGCTGAAAGACTAAAACAGTCGCCGGATGAGTTCTTGTTCGGGACTGCTGGAGGAATAGCGATGGCCGAGATAACATCGGAACTTTTTCGACCCCCGCTCCGTATACATAATGCCCCCGAAAAGGGGCTCTCGAACAAAATCGAACTTGTGTTCGAGAACATCTTCTGTTATACTCACACCCTTGGGCGCCCGGAAGAACGGGACGCGCCGAGGAGGGAGAAATCACTCAATGGGAAACATGGAAACGGGTAAATCGAAGGCTCTGGAGCTCGCGCTCGCGCAGATCGAGAAGGCGTACGGCAAGGAAGCCGTCATGAAGCTCGGCGATCGCGCCGCGAAGATCAGCATCGACGTCATCCCGACCGGCGTCCTGTCCCTCGACCTGGCCCTCGGCGTGGGCGGCCTGCCCCGCGGCCGCATGATCGAGATCTACGGGCCCGAGTCCTCGGGCAAGACCACCCTCGCCCTCCAGGCCGTCGCCCAGGCTCAGAAGGCCGGCGGGTCGGCCGCCTACATCGACGCCGAGCACGCCATGGACCCGGCGTACGCCAAGGCGCTCGGAGTCGACATCGACAACATGCTCATCGCCCAGCCCGACTGCGGCGAGGAGGCGCTGGAGATCACCGAGAAGCTCGTGCGCTCCTCGGCCCTCGACATCATCGTCATCGACTCGGTCGCGGCCCTGGTGCCCAAGGCCGAGATCGAGGGCGAGATGGGCGACAGCCACATGGGCCTGCAGGCCCGGCTGATGTCCCAGGCCCTGCGCAAGCTCACCGCGGTCGTGGCCCAGAGCCACACCACGCTGATCTTCATCAACCAGATCCGCAACAAGATCGGCGTCATGTTCGGCAACCCCGAGACGACGACCGGCGGCCTGGCGCTGAAGTTCTACGCGACGATGCGCCTGGAGATCCGCCGCATCGAGAACATCAAGGAAGGCGACGTGGTCGTGGGCGCCCGCGCCCGCGTCAAGGTCGTCAAGAACAAGGTCGCCGCGCCGTACCGCACGGCCGAGTTCGAGATGATCCACGGCTTCGGCGTGTCCCGCGAGGGCTGCCTCGTGGACCTCGGCGTCGAGTCGACCATCGTCGAGAAGTCCGGCTCGTGGTACATCTACGAGGGCGAGCGCCTCGGCCAGGGACGCGAGAACGCCAAGGCCTACCTCAAGCATCACACCGCCGTCGCGGAGAAGCTCGAGAAGGCCCTGCGCGCCAAGTACCTCGTGATCCCCGACGCCCCGGCCGCGACGCCGGAATCCGAGGCGGCGCACCTCGCCTCGGACAAGGCGACCGCGGAGAAGATCGCGATCAAGCCGACCAAGGGCAAATAAGACTTCGATCCGGAAAAGAACGCCGCCGCTTCCTTCGGGGGGCGGCGGCGCCTCTTTTTTCGGAGTAGAATAGGCCCATGGCCGATCGCCCGCCGATGCTCGAGGAGTTCTCGCGCTACCTGAGCCTGGAGCGGGGCCTTTCGCCGCGCACGGTGTCGGCGTACGCCTCCGACGCGGGCGCCTTCCTGGCCTGGGCCGCGGAGCGCAAGATCGACCCGGGCTCGCCGGGCAAGTCGGCGCTCGACGACTTCCTGTGGGACGAGCGCCAGCGCGGGCTCAAGGCGGCCTCGCTGTTCCGCAAGGTCGAGGCGCTGAAGTCCTTCTTCGCCTATCAGGCCATCGAGGGCCGCCTCGACGAGAACCCGGCGGAGAACCTGAAAGGCCCGCGCGCCCCGAAGCGGCTGCCGAAGTTTCTCTCGCACGCCGACGCCGCGCGCCTGCTCGCCGCGCCCAACGGAACGTCCTACGACGACGTGCGCGCGCGCGCCATGCTGGAGCTCCTGTACGCGGCGGGGCTGCGCGTGTCCGAGCTCTTGGGCATCAAGCCCGAGTCGGTCAATCTCCAGGAGGGCTGGGTGCGCGTGCTCGGCAAGGGCGCCAAGGAGCGCCTCGTGCCCGTGCACGAGCGGGCGCGGTCGGCGCTGAAGGTCTATCTCGCCCTGCGCGAGCGGCATTTCAAATCACCGGCCCCCGAGCTCTTTCTCGGGCGCACCGGCCGGGGCCTGTCGCGCGTGCAGTTTTGGCGCGTGCTGCGCGCGCTCGGGACCCGCGCCGGCCTGCGCGGAAAGGTCCACCCGCACCTCCTGCGCCACACCTTCGCGACCCACCTGCTCGAGGGCGGCGCCGACCTGCGCTCCGTCCAGGAGATGCTGGGCCACGCGGACCTGTCGACCACCCAGATCTACACGCACCTGGACGCCTCCGCGCTCAAGAGCGCGCACGCGAAGCATCACCCCCGCGGATGACGTACAATAATCGCATGACGCTTTTCCTCGCGGCGTTCCTGCTCCTGGCCGGTCCCGCGCGCGCGGCCGATCCGAAGCCCGCCTCCGCGGCCGCGGCGGACCCGGAGACCCTGGAGCTCGTGAACTACTTCCTCAAGGTGGACTTGGCCGCGGCGAATCCGAAGCTGATCGAGCCGTTTCTCGCCGTGAAGACCGAGACTCTGCCCTTCAAGCTGCGGCGCAAGGCCGAGGCCAAGCAGGTCGAGGTCGCCGCCATCGTCCGGCTCCACGACACGAAGAAGGCCGGCGTGCTCGTCCAGCCCGCCGAGAACTGCGGCGCGAAGGACTTCATCAAGCCCCTCAACATGGCCTCGTTCTTTCCGTTCCCGAGCTACGAGGAAGTGAGCGAGGACGAGCTGAAGTACGTGATGGACCAGACCAAGTGCACCGAGATCGACCTCGGCTGCCGCTTCTCGCTGCTGATCTTCTTCGAGAAGAAGAAGGACCGCGTCCTGAAGTTCGCCGCGTCCGACCCGATCATGGCGAAGGTCGCCGAGTTCCGCGGGCACAGCGGCACGACGCACTTCTTCGGCATGGGCATGACCTGCATGCACTGACCGGGCCCGCGGCCCGGTTCGACGGACGCCGTCAGCGCTTCTCGACGACCAGCGCCCCGCCCATGCCGCCGCCCGCGCAGGCGGCCAGCATCCCGTAGCGGCCCTTCGGATTGGCGCGCAGGGCGTGCACGAGGTTCAGCATCAGCCGCGCGCCCGTGGCGCCCAGCGGATGGCCGACGGCGATCGAGCCGCCGTTGGGATTCAGCGCGCCGGACTTGTTCTTGGCCGCCCAGTCGTGGCCGAACTTGTCCTTGCCGAGCTTGAAGATCGACAGCACCGTGGCCGCGAAGGGCTCGTGCAGCTCGATGTTGGAGAGCTCGTCGAACGCCACGCCCGCGCGCTTCAGCGCGACGGGAGCGGCCAGGGCGGGAGCCACGCCCATGTGCGCCGGGTTGTTGCCCTCGAAGCCCCAGCCCTTGATCTCGGCCAGGACTTCCAGGCCGAGCGCCTTGGCCTTCTCGGCCGTCGTGACGATCACGGCCGCGGCGCCGTCGGAGCGGCCGCAGGAGTTGAACAGCGTCACGCCGCCCTTCATCCCGTCCTGGTAGGACTTGCCGGGCATGTGGCGGCCGTAGTCGGCGTAGAACTGCTTGAGCGGATAGCCGGAGTTGTCGAACGCCGCGGGCGCCTTGGCGAACATCTGCGGCTTCTCGACGAGATCCTCGCGCAGGAACGGGTACTCGTCCTTCTCGAGGACGACGGCGCCGTCGCGGGAGAGCGGGACGACGTGGCTGGCGTAGAAGCCCGAGTTCCAGCCCGCGATGGCCTTGCGGAAGCTCTCGCGCGCGTACTCGTCCTGCTCCGCGCGGCCGATGCCGTAGATCTGAGCGACGACCTCGGCCGTGCCGGCCATGTTGATGTGCTCGACGGGGTCGGTGAGGCCGGCCTCCATCGCGTCGGTGACCGTCACCTCGGGAGTCGTCAGCAGCTCGCTCCACTTGGCCTTGACCGTGTCGAAGCTGCGCAGCGCCTTCGACGCGCGCGAGCCGTCGATGGTGTAGGGCAGGCGCGACATGACCTCGACGCCGCAGGCGAGGTACAGCTCGCCCTCGCCGGCCATGATGGAACGGCAGGCCGCGGAGACCGATTCGATGGACGAGACGCAGTTGTTCTGGACCGTGACCGACTGCACGCGCTCGGGAAGCCCCGCGCGCAGCGCGGCCACGCGCGCGATGTTCGGCGCCTGGAAGCCCTGGCCGACCCAGCCGGCGATCACGCCGTCGACCGCGTCCTTCGAGAGCTTGGCGCGCGACAGCGTCGAGACGAGCGAGTCGACGAGCAGGTCCGCGGGAGGAATGTTCGCCAGCGAGCGGGACAGATGGCCGATCGGAGTGCGCGAGCCGCCGGCGACGACGATCGTTTTCGATGAAGAGTTCATGTTGTCTCCCGAGGAATGAGGTCCCCACAATTATATAATTCGGGGGCCTGAAGAACCTGATCTTTGTCGGCAGCCACCTCGGCTATCCCATGGACCGAACCCCGCTGGGCGGCGGAGCGATGGTCGGCCTGCAGCTCGCGCGGCACTGGTCGCCGGACGCCTCGTGGCGCCTCGTCGTCCTGGGCTCCGGGCCCGAGGCCCCGTCGCGCGGGGCCGAGTACGTGCGCCTGGCCGGGCGCCCCGAGGGGCTCGTCGAGCTCAGCGAGCTGGCCTACGCCCGCTTCTGCCGCGAGTTCGAGGCCGAGACGACGGAGTGGATCCTGGCGCGCAAGACGGAGTTCAAGCCCGCCGAGACCGTGGTCGTCGTCAACGACATCTCCGAGGGGCCGACCCTGGGACGCCTCGCCCGCGCCGGCTGCAAGGTGCTCTCGATCTGGCACGTGGACGTCGTCGACTACTTCAACAAGCTCTACCTGCGCCGCTTCCTCGCGCCCGAGCGGCTGACGCGCGTGCACGAGAAGCTGCGCGCGGCCGGCGTGGAGTGGATCCTGCCCGACGTGCTGAACCTGGTCTTCGACAAGCAGCGCGAGACCGTCGTGCACTCGTCGCGCATCGTCGTGCCGTCGACCGCGATGGCCGACACGATCCTGCGCTGCTACGGCGACCTCATCGGCGTCGACGAGCTGAAGCGCCGCATCGCGGTCATTCCGTGGGGCGTTTGGTCGGAGGACGCCTCGGCGGCGGAGCAGAACCGAGCCGACGACCTGCGCGACTATCACGAGCTCGGCCCCGACACCTTCACGCTCATGACCCTGTCGCGCATCTCGCCCGAGAAGGGCATCCATCTCCTGCTCGAGGCCCTGCGCCTCCTCGAGACGAGCGGCCGCCTCGCGGGCAAGGACGTGCGCCTGTTCCTCTGCGGAGAGCCCGCGTTCATGATGGGCCAGGCGTACCACAAGAAGGTCAAGGCGGCCGCGGCGCGGCTCAAGCAGGTCAAGGTCGTCTTTCCGGGCTACCTCGACGCCGCCGCCAAGCGCGTCTACTTCCGCCTGCCCCAGCTCTTCGTCTCGCCGTCCGTCCACGAGAGCTACGGCCTGAACGTCGTCGAGGCCATGTGGGCCGGCCTGCCGATCCTGGCCAGCGACCACTCCGGCGCGCGCGACGTTCTCCCGCCGGAGGCGGGCCGCATGGTCCATTACCCGAGCCCGAAGAAGGCGCCGCCGCTGCTGGCCGACGCCCTGCTCGAGATGATGGGCGACCGGGCCAAGCTCGAGAAGATGGGCAAGGCCGCGCGCACCGCGGCCGAGGCCATGCCGTTCTCGGCCGCGGCCGAGGCCGTGCGCCTGGCGGCGCTGGGGATGATCTGATGAAGGAAGGACTTCGCGTCGGGCTCACCGTCGACATGCCGGCCAAGGTCGAGAAGCACATGAAGCCGCACCTGCAGGGCCTCGTGCGGCATCCTCTGTACGCGACCTGGGCGATGGTCTACCACATGGAGACCGCGTCGCGGATGCTGCTGGCGCCGTATCTCGAGGAGAACGAGGAGGCGGCGGGCGGCGGCGTGCTGGTCAAGCACCTGCGTCCCGCGCGCGTCGGCGCGCCGCTGCACGTCGTCGCGCGCCTCGTGCGCGTGCGCGGCAGCCGCGTGTACACGCGCGCCGAGGTGCACAGCCGCGGGCGCAAGATCGGCGAGGGCTCGGTCGTCCAGTTCGTGATGAGCCGCTCGCGCTTCGCCCGCCTGCTCAAGGAGGCCCGCTGATGGACGGCTTCAAGATCGTCTCCGATGTCCAGGTCCGCTTCTCCGACACCGACGCCCTCGGCCACGTCAACAACGCGGTGTACCTGAGCTACCTCGAGAGCGCGCGCGTGGACTACCTGCGCGAGCTGCTCGGCGCCGAGAAGATCGAGGACCTGGGCGTCATCATCGCCCGCGTCGAGATCGACTACAAGAGCCCCGCCTTCCACCACGAGACCCTGCGCGTCGGCTGCCGCGTGTACGAGATCGGCGGCTCCAGCATCAAGATGGACTATCGCGTCGAGGACAAGGCGACGGGACGGCTCGTCGCGCTCGCCAAATCGGTGCTCGTGACCTACGACTACGCGGCCGCGCGCGTCGTGCGCGTGCGCGAGGACTGGCGCGAGAAGATGGAGGCATTCGATGGGATCGCGTGAAGCCGTCGTCGTCGCCGCCGTGCGCACGCCGGTCGGGCGCCTGGGCGGCGCGCTCGCCTCGGTCCGCCCCGACGATCTCGCGGGCCTGACGATCGCGGCGCTGCTTCAGCGCGCGCCGGGCCTCGATCCCGCGTCCATCTCCGACGTGTACCTCGGCTGCGCCAACCAGGCCGGCGAGGACAATCGAAACGTCGCCCGCATGGCGCTCCTGCTGGCGGGATTGCCCCAGAGCGTCCCGGGGTGCACGGTCAACCGCCTGTGCGCCTCGGGCCTCGAGGCGATCGGCGCGGCCGCGCGCGCGGTGCTGGCCGGCGAAGGCGACGTCTACGCGGCCGGCGGCGTCGAGAGCATGAGCCGCGCGCCTTATTCTCTCCCGAAGGCCGAGGCCGGCTACGCGTTCGGCAACCTGACGGCCTACGACACCGCGCTCGGCTGGCGCTATCCGAACAAGCGCCTCCAGGAATTATTCCCCCTGCTCTCGATGGGCGAGACCGCCGAGAACGTCGCCGAGAAGTACGCGATTTCCCGCGCCGACCAGGACGCGTTCGCCCTCGAAAGCCATCGCCGCGCCGCGAAAGCTTCTTCTTCCGTGTTTTCCGAGGAGATCGTTCCCGTTCCCGTCCCGCAGAAGAAAGGCGAACCGATCTTGTACTCGAAGGACGAGACGATCCGTCCGGACGCGAGCCTCGAAAAATTGTCGGGCCTGAAGGCCGCTTTCCGGAAGGACGGTTCCGTCACGGCGGGAAACTCCTCGACGCTCAACGACGGCGCTTCCGCGGTTCTGATCATGGAGGCCAAGATGGCGGCGTCGCTCGGCCTCAAGCCCTTCGCGCGCTGGGCGGGCTCGGCGTCGGCGGGCGTGGATCCGTCGTTCATGGGGATCGGACCGGTGGCCGCGACGAATAAATTATTGGGAAGGATCGGCTGGAAGACCTCGGATCTCGACTTGGCTGAGATCAACGAGGCGTTCGCGGCGCAGTCGCTCGCCTGTCAAAGAGAGCTGGGGCTCGACGCGGCCAAGCTGAACGTGAACGGCGGAGCCATCGCGCTCGGCCACCCTCTCGGCTCTTCGGGCTGCCGCATCGTCGTCACGCTCCTCCATGAGATGCGCCGCCGCAAGGCGAAGAAGGGCCTGGCCTCGCTGTGCATCGGCGTCGGCCAAGGCTTGGCGGCCGCGTGGGAGTTGTATTGACAAATCATGAGCTTGGGGGCATACTCCCGCTGGCGCTCGTGGCGGCGGTGCTTGTGTTAAAGATAAAATGATCGCGCGCTATGGCAACACAGCAACACCTATCTAAAGCGCCCATTCTTGAGGCTCTGATTGATATCCAGGTGCAGCCAATGGATATGGAGCCCGCCGGTCTTCTTGAACTTCATGGCCGAATAAAAGACGCCTATCCACAGGTCCTTGAACGCAGGCGCTGGACGCAAGAAATCGTGGTGAAGGACGGCGCGGTTCAGGCGCCTGTGACGCAGGACCTGGGATTAAACGGGTATCAATTCGCTTCCGCGGACAACAAGCGCGTAGCGCAGTTTCGACTGGACGGATTTACTTTCAGCCGCCTCAAGCCCTATGAAGATTGGGAGAAATTCCAGGGCGAAGCACGGCGTCTGTGGGAAACTTATGCCTCGCTCAAGCCGCGGGTGCGCCGGGTTGCCGTGAGATACATCAACATCATAGACATCCCCTTGCCGATCACGGAGTTCCGTGATTTCCTGCCCTCCATTCCTCCGGCCCCGCAGGAGATGAATCTTGGGCTTGCGGCGTTTTTGAATCGGGTCGGCGTCATCGATCAAAACGGCGAATTCCAGGCAACGATTTCTCAGGCGTTGCAGCCGCCCTCCAATCCCACCGTTGCGACGGTTCTTCTGGACATCGACGTTTTTAAAGAGCAGGAATTCGACCTTGACTACATAAACGTGTGGAAAATTTTGGACCGTTATCATGCCGTGAAAAATGAATTATTCTTTCATGCGATCACGGAGAAGACCGTGGAGCTTCTGAAATGATTATAACCGCCCTTGGCAATCTGCCGGGCATCATGTCGGAGCAAACCAAGCAAGGCGTTTCCGACAATCTCGAAGTCATGCTTGCCGAGGCAAGAAAGCACTTCGAACAACCGATCTCCTGGGATAAGGGCCCGATGATTACGCGTCTTGCCGAGATTCGTGACGAGTGCGGCGCCGCGGGCTGGGACGGCGGATCCGAGAAGCCCGTGTCGTTGGCGACTCTCCAAGAGGCGGAGTTGCTGATAGGACTCTTGCCATATACCGCGGCATTGCCGAACGTCGCGCCTACCCGCGCCGGCGGCATCGCTTTCGAATGGTACGGCGGCGAGTCGAACCGGTTGATGGTGGGCCTAAGCGGTTCCCGGAAGATTTCTTATGCCGCTCTCTTGCCGGGGAACCGGCAGGTCCACGGATCGGAACCGTTCATCTCGTCCATCCCCGAGTCCGTCTCGGCCTTTATTGCCAGATTTAATGCCGCCGCCTAATTCTGGAATTCCAATCGGGCCGGCGGCCTCTGGAGTTGTTCCCGCGCGTGAAACGCTGAGCCGTTATCTTTTTAGGAAATCAGACTTTGATAAAAAGAAGGGCTGTGTTTTTGCCGCAGCCTTCCTGCCCGCCGACGGCGAGACCTCGGTGTTCAGGATCGACGGATTGACAGCCCCGCAAATTTGGGACATCGGCGTGAATCATGTCGAAGCCGAACGGAAGAAACATGGAAGCCCTCATTCATTGAAAGCCCGCGCCGACTTCGCCGCCTCGACGGTCTTGGCTGAAGGGTTGAGCGTGGAGCCCGAGGCGTCGATCCACCCGCTGCACGCAAATCTTAAGAGTTGGCCGGCGAACGAATCGCTTCAAGAGCTTATCGCTTTGAAGATCGCCGAGAAGTCGAAGTTCATGAGCCGCTAGTTTCCGTCTGCAACGGCCGTGAAGCTTAATATCGCGAAAAACTCGCGCGACGGGACGCCGGAGCAACCCAAGCATGGCTCGATTTAAAGCGGTCAGCGTAAATAACGGCGCCAACGTCGGCTTCGAAGCCGAGCTTTGGAAAGCGGCCGACGCTCTGCGCAACAACATGGACGCGGCCGAGTATAAGCACGTCGTGCTCGGCCTGATCTTCCTGAAGTACATCTCCGACGTCTTCGAAGAGCTTCATTCCAAGCTCGCGCGAGAGAAGGGCGCCGACGCGGAGGATCCGGACGAGTACAAGGCGCAGAATATTTTCTGGGTTCCGCCCGAGGCTCGCTGGACTCACCTCAAGAACCAAGCGCGACAGCCTACCGTCGGCAAGCTGGTCGATGACGCCATGGCCGGCATCGAGCGCGACAACCCCACGCTCAAGGGCGTCCTGCCCAAGGACTACGCCCGCATCGGCATGGACAAGTCCCGCCTGGGCCAGCTCATCGACCTCATCAACAATATCGCGATGGGCGACAAGGCGAGCCGGTCCAAGGATGTTCTGGGCCGCGTCTACGAATACTTCCTGACCCAGTTCGCCAGCGCCGAAGGCAAGAACGGGGGGCAGTTCTACACGCCTCGCTCCGTGGTCCGGGTCCTGGTCGAGATGCTGGCGCCCTTCAAGGGCCGCGTCTACGATCCGTGCTGCGGCTCCGGCGGGATGTTCGTGCAGTCCGAGGCCTTCCTCGAAGCTCACGGCGGCAAGATCGGACAGATGAGCATCTACGGCCAGGAATCCAACTACACCACTTGGCGCTTGGCCAAGATGAATCTTGCCATCCGCGGTATCGACGGACAGATCGGCCATGGCGACACCTTCCACCAGGACCGCTATCCGGACCTCAAGGCCGATTATGTCCTCGCCAATCCGCCCTTCAACGACAGCGACTGGCGCGGCGACCTTCTCAAGGGCGACAAGCGCTGGGTGTACGGCGTCCCGCCCTCCGGCAACGCCAACTTCGCCTGGGTTCAGCACTTCATCCACCATCTGGCGCCGACGGGCCAAGCGGGCTTTGTCCTCGCCAACGGCTCGATGTCGTCCAATCAATCCGGCGAAGGCGAAATACGCAAGGCGATCATCGAAGCCGATCTTGTCGACTGCATGGTCTCGCTGCCTGGACAACTCTTCTACTCGACGCAGATTCCCGTCTGTCTTTGGTTCCTTTCCCGCGACAAGAAAAACAACCGTTTCCGCGATCGTCGCGGCCATGTCCTCTTCATCGACGCGCGCAAGCTCGGCACGATGGCCGACCGCACTCACAAAGAATTTGCCGACACCGATATCGCCCGCATCGCGGGCGTCTATCACGCTTGGCGGGGCGACAAGGACGTCAAGCGCAAATACAAAGACGAGCTTGGTTTCTGCAAATCGGTTGAACTCGCCGAAATCCGAAAGCACGGCCACGTCCTGACCCCGGGGCGCTATGTCGGCGCCGAGGCGGTGGAAGACGACGGGGAGCCGTTCGACGAGAAGATGAAGCGGCTCGTCGCGACGCTGCGCGAACAGCAGGCGCAAGCCGCGAAGTTGGACGTCCAAATCGCCGCGAACCTAAAGGAGCTCGGCTATGGCCAGTCTTGAACTCGATAGCCTAAAAAAGGCCGTCTCGGCCCTTCGAGCGCTCCTATCGAAGTGCGGCGATGCCGAACTCATGAGGGGCTTGGATGCGGTCATGCGGGAAGGCGTCAAAGCCGGCGTCATTCAGCATTTCGAGATTACGTATGAGCTGAGCGGGAAATTCATCAAGCGCTGGTTGGAGACCAATGTCAGTCCCAGCATCGCCGAAGGCGTCAATCGACGAGAACTCTACCGGCTGGCCGCTGAGAACCGTCTGATCGCGGACGTGGACCGCTGGATGCTCCATCATAAGGCTCGAAATCTGACGTCCCACACCTACGATCCCAAGGTCGCCGAAGAGGTCTATCGTGCGGCGTTCGACTTCTCGCATGATGCGCAAAGGCTCCTAGAGGCCTTGGAAGCGCGGAATGATTGACGTCAGTCCCAGCCAGCTCGAGACGATCACTCGCATCTTGTCCGAGCATGTGCCAAGCTGCGAGGTGCGCGCCTTCGGTTCGCGCGCCACATGGACGGCCAAGGACTATTCCGATCTTGATCTGGCGGTCGTGTGCGACCGCGCGCTCGGCTTGGATGCTCTCAGCCGTCTGAAAGAGGCGTTCGAGGAATCCGATCTCTCCTTCCGGGTGGACGTGCTGGACTGGCACGCTATCAGCGCCTCTTTTCAGAAGGTGATTGAGAAGAAGTATGAGGTTGTTCAGAAGGGCAAGAAGAAGAGCTTGGGCGTGGCGGGTGAGACACTCAGCATGAACGCTGAGATCGTAATGGGCCAGTCTCCCAAAGGCGAGGCTTGCAATGCCGTTGGAAACGGGCTGCCGTTGCTCAATGGGCCGACGGAATATGGGCCGCATCACCCAACACCCGTGCAATTTACCACCGACGCGCGAAAGCGAGCGTTGCCAGGCGATGTTCTGTTCTGTGTTCGAGGCTCCACCACGGGTCGCATGAACTGGGCTGACCGTGAGTACGCGATTGGGCGAGGTGTGGCAGCGATTCACCACAAAAAGAGACCCGAGCTTCAACCATTCGTCCGCGCGGTGATTGAACATGGTCTTCCGATCTTATTGGCGCAGGCGACTGGTTCAACGTTCCCGAACGTCTCCGCTACTCAACTTGCCGGCCTGTGGTGGCCTTCCCTCAATGAGGACGAACAACTCGCCATCGCCCGCATCCTCGGCACGTTGGACGACAAGATCGAGTTGAACCGGCGGATGAACGAGACGCTGGAGGCGATGGCACGGGCACTCTTTAAATCGTGGTTCGTGGACTTCGACCCCGTTCGAGCCAAGGCTGAAGGGTGCGATCCCGGTCTGCCTAAAATGATCGCCGACTTGTTCCCGGATTCCTTCGAGGACTCGGAACTGGGGGAGATTCCGAAGGGTTGGGAGGTGGGTGCTCTCAGCGACGTTGCCGAGCATCCGCGGCGTGGCATTCAACCCACCGAAATTGAGCCATCCACACCCTACATCGCGCTTGAGCATATGCCGAGGCGCTGCATCGGGCTTTCGGTGTGGGGTGCTGCTGATGGGCTCGAAAGCAACAAGTTTGAATTCAAGAAAGGCGAGATGCTGTTCGGAAAGTTGCGCCCCTATTTTCACAAGGTTGGCGTCGCTCCGGTAGATGGCGTTTGCTCGACCGATATCGTCGTAGTGGCCCCCCGTAAAAGGGCGTGGTTCGGCTTCGTGCTGGGCCACGTGTCAAGCGACGCTTTCGTCGAACACACGAATGCAGGATCAACCGGGACAAAGATGCCGCGGACAAGCTGGGCCGAGATGGCGCGCTACCCAGTCGTGATACCTCAGAAGGCGATCTGCGAAGCGTTCACCAATCACATCCAACCAATATCTGATCGTATCGTCGCCTCGATTCATGAATCCCGCGGCCTTGCCGGCCTCCGTGACACGCTAATACCCAAGCTCATCTCTGGCGAGGTGCGCGTAAAAAATGTGGAACGTCTGATTGCGGCAGGATTGTGACGTGTGGGGCTGGCGCATTTGACGTTAGGTGCGCATAATTGGGTCGAGTGTCTATGTCGCATTCCTCAGGATTAAACATGGACTACAAGCGTGGCTGAAATCAATCTCACGCAGTCAGAGGCAGACGCGCTCATCGCGATAAGAAAGGTTCGAATCGACGATACCTATTGGGACTATCCGACGATGGGCCGTGCCATACAGATTCCAGTGGTCTCTGAAAATCAACGCGAACATTTTCTCTTGGATTTGCGGCGGAGCCGTATCGATCTTCTCAAAGGAACATTCCAGAAGCGGGCCAGACAGGTCGTGGCGCTTGTGCGGCTTGATTTTGGCGGCGCGCCACATCGGAATCCGGACGACGTCGAGATTCCGAGCCCGCATCTCCATGTCTATCGCGAGGGTTTCGGTGATAAATGGGCTATGCCGCTGCCGGGAGTTTTTACGAATCCGACGGATTCTTGGCTGACGCTGCATGAGTTCATGCGTTATTGCAATATCGCGGAGCCGCCGAACGTCCAGAGGGGACTCTTCTCATGATTAATGAAGTCCGCGATCTCGTAGACAGTTATCGTGTTTGGCTGAAGGACAAAACCGTGTTACGTGAAGTGGAAGGATGGATTGAGATTACAACCCCGTACTTGGACCGTCATAATGATTACTTGCAGATTTATGCAAAGAAGGAAGCTGCGGGATTTCTTCTGACGGATGACGGCTACGTTATCGGCGATTTGGAGCAGTCAGGATGTAAGCTGAACAGCGGGAAACGACAATCGTTGTTGCGAATGACGCTTGCCGGGTTTGGTGTTCAGCTCCACGAGAATCGTCTTGAAGTAGTCGCGACCGGCGAAAACTTTGCTTTGCGAAAGCATAACCTCGTGCAGGCGATGTTGGCGATCAATGATCTCTTTTATTTGGCTGAGCCCCTGATTGCTAACTTATTCTTTGAAGATGTAGTCGCCTGGCTTGATCTAAACGATATTCGCTACACGCAGAATGTTAAGTTCACGGGGAAGTCTGGTTATGATCATCATTTTGATTTTGTCATCCCGCGCTCCCGGCAGCAGCCCGAACGCGTTTTGAGAACGATTACGCGGCCAAGCCGCGACACTGCCCAGGCTGTCGCGTTCTCATGGATCGACACAAAGGAAACCAGACAACACGAATCTCGAGCATACGCGCTTCTAAACGATTCAGAGCATTCGGTCTCTAGCAGCGTACTCGATGCTTTAAAGAATTACGATGTAAGTCCGATTCTTTGGAGTCAGCGGGAAGGTGCGCGTGGAGTTCTCTCCGCTTAAGTTTGACATGACTGGCTCATTTACTGAATCGGTCGTCGAAGAGGCAGCGCTTGCCTGGTTCGAAGCGTTGCGATACGGCGTCCAGAATGGCCCCGCGATCGGCCCAGGAGAGGTGTCGGCGGAGCGCGCCGACTACGGCCAGGCGGCCCTCGAAGGCAGGCTTAATCGTGCCCTCGCTCAATTAAATCCACGACTCCCTTCCGAAGCGTTGGATGACGCGTTCCGGCGGATCATACGACTTGAGGGCGCAACGCTGGAGTCGCGGAACCGGACATTCCAGCGCATGTTGGTGGACGGCGTGACAGTCGAATACAAACGGAAGGACGGCTCCATCGCGGGCGCCCAGGCCCGCGTCGTGGATTTCGACGCGCCCGAGAACAACGACTGGCTGGCCGTGAACCAGTTCACGGTCATCGAGAACAAGAATAACCGACGCCCTGACGTCGTGGTGTTCGTTAACGGCCTGCCGCTGGCGGTGCTGGAGCTGAAGAATCCAGCCGACGAGAACGCGACGATTTGGACGGCTTTCCAGCAGCTTCAGACCTATCAGCGCGAGATCCCGGCCCTATTCGTTTATAACGCCCTGTTGGTAATTTCGGACGGAACGGAGGCGCGCGTCGGCGCGCTCGGCGCCGGCAAGGAGTGGTTCAAGCCTTGGCGCACCGTGACGGGAGAGAAATTGGCGGACCCGCGCCTCACCGAGCTTCAGGTCATGATCGAAGGCGTCTTCGACAAGAAGCGACTTCTTGATCTCCTGCGCCACTTCATCGTGTTCGAGGACGCGGGCGGCGGAGCGGCGGTCAAGAAGATCGCCGGCTATCATCAGTTCCACGCCGTCAACGTCGCCCTGGACGAGACTTTGCGCGCCGCGAACGCCGACCGCGTGGCGGACTCCGGCCGATTCGAGACGAAGAAATCCGGAGGGACGGCCGGAGACCGGCGCATCGGTGTGATCTGGCACACGCAGGGCTCCGGCAAAAGTCTCAGCATGGCCTTCTATGCTGGGCGAGTGATTCGCGAGCCCGCCATGGAGAACCCCACCGTCGTCGTGCTCACCGACCGCAACGACCTGGACGATCAGCTGTTCGGGACCTTCTCGCGCTGCCAGGACCTTCTGCGCCAGCCGCCCGTCCAGGCGGCCAACCGCGCGGACCTGCGCGCGAAGCTGAGCGTGAGCTCGGGCGGGGTGGTGTTCACCACCATCCAGAAGTTCCTGCCGGAGGAGAAGGGCGACCGCCATCCCGCGCTCTCGGACCGGCGGAACATCGTGGTGATCGCCGACGAGGCGCACCGGAGCCAGTACGACTTCGTCGACGGATTCGCGCGGCATATGCGGGACGCCTTGCCGCACGCGTCGTTCATCGGCTTCACCGGGACCCCCATCGAGAAGACGGACGCCAACACGCGGGCCGTGTTCGGCGAGTACATCAGCATTTACGATATTCAGAAGGCCGTCGAGGACAAGGCGACCGTCCCGATCTACTACGAGAGCCGCCTGGCCAAGCTGGAGCTGAAGGCTTCCGAGAAGCCGCGCATCGACCCCGAGTTCGAGGAATTGACCGAGAACGAGGAGGTCGACCGCAAGGAAAAGCTCAAGAGCAAGTGGGCTCAGATGGAAGGCGTCGTCGGCGCCTCCAAGCGCTTGAAACTGGTGGCCAAAGACATCGTCGATCATTACGAGAAGCGCCTGCAGGCCATGGAAGGCAAGGCCATGATTGTCTGCATGAGCCGGCGCATCTGCGTCGATTTGTACAAGGAGCTCGCGGCCTTGCGGCCCGCCTGGGTCGATGCCGCCGACGAGCGCGGGGCGATGAAGGTGATCATGACCGGTTCGGCGTCGGATAAAGAGGAGTGGCAGGCGCACATCCGCAACAAGCCCAGGCGCGAGGCGCTGGCCAAGCGCTTCCGCGGACCGCGAGACCCCTTTAAGATCGCCATCGTCCGCGACATGTGGCTGACCGGTTTCGATGCCCCGTCCCTGCACACCATGTACATCGACAAGCCCATGCGCGGCCACGGATTGATGCAGGCGATCGCCCGCGTCAACCGCGTGTTCAGCGACAAGCCGGGCGGCTTGGTCGTGGACTACCTGGGGCTGGCGCACGAGCTCAAGCGCGCCCTGGCGACCTACACCGAGAATGGCGGGACCGGAAAACCCGCCAACCAGCAGGCCGACGCGATCAAGGCGATGACGGAGAAATACGAGATCTGCTGCGGTCTGTTCCATGGGTTCGACCGGAGCAAGTGGCTTTCCAAGAAGGCGACCGAGCGGGTGAGCGTCCTGCCGGCGGCGCAAGAGCACATTCTGGCGCAGGAGAAAGGGAAGGAGCGTCTGGTCGCGGTGGTCAGTGATTTGTCCCAGGCCTTCGCCTTGTCCGTGCCGAGCGACGAGGCTATGAAAATCCGCGACGACGTCGCCTTTTTCCAGGCCGTGAAGGCGGGGCTCGCGAAGAAGATCGACGACGAGGCCAAGACCCAGGACGAGCTGGACCTGGCCGTGCGTCAGATCGTCTCGCGCGCCGTCTCGTCGGAAGGCGTCGTCGATATTTTCGCGGCGGCGGGCCTCAAGAAGCCCGACATCTCCATCTTGTCCGAGCAGTTCCTGGCCGAAGTGAAGGGGATGCCTTATAAAAACTTGGCCGTCGAGCTGCTGCGCAAGCTTCTGAGCGGCGAGATCCGCCTGCGGATGAAAAAGAACGTCGTGAAGGGCCGGGCCTTTTCGGAATTGCTCGAGCAATCGATTCGCCGCTATCAGGTTCGCGCCGTCGAAGCCGCGCAGGTGATCGAGGAGTTGATCGGCTTGGCGCGCGACCTTCGCGAGGCGAACAAGGAAGGCGCGGCGCTGGGCCTCAGTGACGACGAGGTCGCCTTCTACGACGCGTTGGAGGTCAACGACAGCGCGGTCAAAGTGCTGGGCGATGAGGCTTTGCGCGGCATCGCCCGCGAGCTGGTCGACACCGTGCGCAAGAACGTGAAGGTCGACTGGACCGTGCGCGAGAACGTGCGCGCCCACCTGCGGGTCTTGGTGAAGCGGATTCTCCGAAAGCACGGATATCCTCCCGATAAACAGGAGAAGGCGACGCAGATCGTTCTCGAACAGGCCGAAGCGCTTTCGGAAGGGTGGGCGGCGGCATGATTTCGGTCGCGCGCGACGCCGCGTGGGCCGAGCGCCTGCGCCGCTTCGCCGAGCGCGGGGGCTGGCCTTTCGCCGCGGCGGAGACCGCGCCCGCGCCCGGATCGGCGACGGGGGAGCACGCGCTGGTCGTGCTCGAACGCGCCGCGGTCCGGGGCCCCCTGACGCGCGCGGTGGCCGAGCTGCGCGCGTCGTTCCCGTCCGCGCGGATCGCCGTCGCCTTCTCGGAGGGCGAGCTCGGAACGGACGGCGTCGCGGCCGGGCTGGCCTCGGGCGCCGACGAGGTGCTCGTCAAAACGTGGCCCGACGAGCGGCTCTTCGCGCGGCTGGCGGCGGCGCGCGACGCGGCCCTCGCCGCGGCGGTGCGCGTCAGCGCCGACGGCCTGCTGAAGGCGGAGCGGCGCTCGCGGCGCGCGTTCGTCCGCGCGCGCGGCCGCTGGACGGAGCTCCCGGTTCCCGCCGCGGAGTTTTCCCTGCTGTGGCTGCTGCTCTCCCACGAAGGCTCGGCCGTCTCCCGCGGGCGCCTGCTCGACGCGCTGCGCGACGCCGCGGGCCGCGAGGTGGAGATCGAGACCGTCTCGCGCCGCGCGCTGTCCCTGCGCCGTGCGCTCGCGCCGTGGAAGGGAAAGATCGAGACCGTGCGCGGCGGCTTCTACCGGCTCGTCTCGTCGTGCCGGCGGTCCAGGACGTAGGCCGAGCCGGTCTTCGCCTTCGCCGCCTTCTTCAGCTCGGCCCCCAGCGTCGCCACCTGCGCGAAATTCTTGAGCGCCCGGTCGCGGTTATGGCAGATGCCGAGGGACACCGACAGCAGGGGGAACTCCCGCACGACGCCGAGGCGGTCCTTGGCCGAGATCGCGCCGCGCGCGCGGTCCTGCTCGCTATAGAAGGAGGGGACGGCGGCGTCGAACGCGTCGCAGATCCTTCGGGCCGCGGTCTCCATCCGGTCCGGGGTCGACAGCGCGATGAAATCGTCGCCGCCGATGTGTCCGATGAAGTCGACGGGCCCCCCCGCGAGGACCTGGTCGACGAGGACGCGCGCCAGCGCCTTGAGCACGCGGTCGCCGGCGTCGTAGCCGTAGGCGTCGTTGTAGGCCTTGAACTGGTTGAGGTCCACGTACAGCACGGCGAGCGGCCGCTTCTCGGCCAGCGCGCGGTCGATGCGCGATTCGATCGAGAGGTTGCCGGGCAGGCGCGTGAGCGGGTTGGCGTCGAGGCCCTGGCGCGTGCGCTTGAGGATCATGCGGATGCGCGCCAGCAGCTCGCGCACGTCGACGGGCTTGGTGATGAAGTCGTCGGCGCCGAGGTCGAGCCCCTCGACCTTGCTCTCGCGGCTGCCGGAGGCCGACAGGATCACGACGGGCAGGTTCTCGAGCAGAGGATCCTCGCGCAGGACGCGGCACACCTCGAACCCCGTCATGCGCGGCATCTTGAGGTCGAGGACCGCGATGTCCGGCGGATCGGCGCGGATGGCCGCCAGCGCGGACGCCCCGTCGCCGACGGCCTGGACCGCGTAGCCCTCGCGCACGAGGGTCTCCCGCAGGGCCTCGAGGAGGTCGGGCATGTCGTCGGCGATCAGGATGCGGGCCGGTCCGCGATTGACCTCGTTCACGGCCATGAGGATACCCGATTTCCCGAAAAATTGACAGGCCGACGGGACAATTCATAGAATGCCCCGTCGTCGCCGAGAATGCCTCAAGAAACCGAGGAGTCCGCGCAGGCCCGTCGCAGCGCCTGGGGGATCGCCCTCGGTGCGGGTTCGGAATTCGTCGCCTACGCCCTGATCGGAGTCGTCTCGGGAACGTGGCTCGACAAGAAATTCGGCTCCGCGCCTTGGTGCGCTCTCGTCGGGTCGGTCGGCGCAATCACCCTTGGTCTTTACCGTTTCGTCCGCGCCTTCGTCCGTCCTCAGAACGGTCCTCCGGGCCGCCGCTGAAGGAGCGCTCGTCGGGCTTCTCGGAGCCGGCGCGGCGGCCGCGGTTTTTCGCGGGCCGATGATGCGCGAGGGCATCGCGCTGGGGGTCGGGACGGCGTGGCTCGCCTCGTCGGCGAGCGTCGGCTGGCTGCTGTGGGGACGGGCCCGTTCGCGGAAGGCGTGCTGGTGGGCCTTCGGGGGCGGGATGGCGGTTCGCGCCGCGGCGCTGGCGGCGCTGATGGCGTGGTCGTGGCGGCGCGAGGGCGTTTCGGTCGAGGCCCTGCTGCTGGCGTACGTGTTCGGCGTGCTGGCGTTGCTGTTGACGATGGAGACCAGGTACCTGAAGGCCCGATGAACTTCGAACATATCCTCGAGCACCATTTGATGGACCACCGATTCCAGCATCTGCTGATCGGCGGCATCGATTTCGGCCTCTCGACGCATCTCGTCATGCTGTGGATCGTCTGCGCGGTCACGACCGCCGTGCTCTCCTTCGCGGCGCACTCCGAATCGGGAGTCGGGCGCGTCCTGCGCGGCGCCGTCGAGGCGGTCGTCGTCTACCTGCGCGACGAGGTCCTCCACTCGATCTTCCACGAGCACACGGACGCGTACCTCCCGTACTTCCTGACCCTCTTCTTCTTCATCCTGACCTGCAACCTGATCGGCCTGGTCCCCGGCGCGCTCGCGATCACCGCCAACATCAGCGTCACGGCCGCGCTGGCGACGTGCACGTTCCTGCTCATCCAGTTCGCGGGCGTCAAGGAGCAGGGAGCGTTCTCCTACGTCAAGCACATCGTGCCCGGCGGCGTGCCGCTCCTGCTGTGGCCGGTGCTGTTCGGCATCGAGTGCTTCGGCATGCTCGCCAAATGCATCTCGCTCTCCATCCGTCTTTTCGCGAACATCATCGCCGGCCACATCGTGTCGCTGGCGTTCCTGTCGCTGATCTTCATCTTCGCCGAGACCAGCAAGATCGTCGGCCTCGCGGTGTCGCCCGCCGCCGTCGGCCTCGCTTTGTTCGTCTACACGATGGACGTTCTGGTGGCGTTTCTCCAGGCGTACATCTTCACGATGCTGACCGCCTTGTTCGTCGGCGGAGCCGTTCACCCGCACTAAACCGCGGAGGTCGCACCCCGGACGCCTTCGCGCGTTCCGGAAATCGAAGAGAAGCGAAGGAGCTATCAAATGAGTCCCATCGGTCTTTCTTATCTCGGCGTTTTCATCGGCGCGGGCCTGTGCCTGATCGGCGGCGCGTTCGGAATCTCGAAGCTCGCGGCGGCGGCCCTGGAAGGCGGCGCCCGCCAGCCCGAGGCCATCGACAAGCTGCAGGTCATGATGATCATCCCGGCCGCCATGATCGAAGGCCTCGGCCTTCTGGCGCTCGTGATCGCGTTCCTCGCGGTCGGCGCGCTCAACAAGAGCGTGGCGTCCACGGGCTCGTCCTCGGCCCCCGCCGCGGCCGAAGCGCACAACTAAGCTTCATCGGCTCCCGGGGGGGGGAACCCCCCCGGGGGGGGCGCGTTGGGGGGGCGGCGGGAGGCGGAATTTTTGGGGCGGGGGGCCGCGGGCAGGGGGAAGCTGGGC
>VFSW01003970.1_pt1 | contig 22119 bp, 30 predicted proteins | sample 5358111 | NCBI WGS metagenome assembly VFSW01 (sample SAMN11554181, study PRJNA540505) | mine drainage metagenome | isolation source: sediment from site ElyBrook_90M | place: USA: Ely Copper Mine, Vershire, VT | collected 2017 | reverse complement strand
AGATGCCTTGGTCATGTTCCCGCTATATAATCTCAGCAGCTGCGTAAAATATTCTTTCTCAAATCTTTCCACAATTTCGGTTTTCGTTTTCCGGAAGGGTTGAATGTCGTTCCCCATCGGAAACGAGATGTCGAACTTTCCGGCCGCCCCCGTCCTCCGCAAGTCTATCTTGCCGAGCGTATCTCCTTTTTCCATGATCACCGCACGTTCGATGATATTCTCCAGTTCTCGCACGTTGCCGGGATAAGAGTACCGGGTGAGCGCGGAAAGAGCCTCCGGCGAGATTGACATGATCCGCTTCCGGTTTTTTTCGCTGTATTTGCTCAAAAAATGGGCCGCCAGAAAGGGAACGTCGTCGGGCCGGTCCCGGAGCGGCGGGAGCTTGATGGGGACCACGTTCAACCGGTAGAACAGGTCTTCGCGGAACAGCCGCTCGCTCATGGCCAAATGAAGGTCCTTGTGCGTTGCTGCAATCACGCGCACATCCACCTTTACGGTCTGATTTCCGCCGACACGCTCAAACTCCCGTTCCTGGAGCACCCGCAGCAGCTTCAGTTGTACCGGCACGGACATCTCGCCGACCTCGTCGAGGAACACCGTGCCGCCGTCGGCCATCTCAAACCTGCCGATCCGCCGCCGAACGGCCCCGGTGAAGGCGCCTTTCTCGTGGCCGAAGAGCTCACTTTCGAGCAGGGTTTCCGGCAGGGCGGAACAGCTCACCACAACAAAAGAGCGGTCTTTTCTGCGGCTGTTGTAGTGTATGGCGCGCGCGATCAGTTCCTTGCCCGTACCGCTTTCGCCCTGGACCAAAACCGTGGCGTCGGTTTCTGCGACCGTCCGGATAAGCTGGAAGATCTCCTGCATCTGCGGGTTTTTCCCCAGGATATTTCCGAACTGGTAGCGGTCCTCCACTTCCTGGCGCAGGTTTTCCACCTCCCGCGAGAGCCGGCGCCGTTCAACTGCGTTCTTGACCTGCAGACTCAGGTCCTCATACTGAATGGGCTTCGTGAGGAAGCTGTAGGCGCCGTCCTTCATGGCCTTGACCGCCATCTCGATCGTGCCATAAGCGGTAACGACGATCACGGGGATGTCATTTTTGTCCGTTCCTCGAAGCTGGACGCTTCGGATGCGCTCGAGAAAGTCCATCCCCGTGAGCTTCGGCATCTGATGGTCAACAATAATGACGTCGTAGTCGCGTCCTTCCAGCCTGCGGAGCGCTTCCACGCCATCTTCCGCCGTCTCCACCTCGTAGCCTTCTTTTTTGAGATTGGCTGACATCACGAGCAGGATATCGGGCTCGTCGTCAACGAGTAAAAGAGATCCTTTCATAGATGCGTTTGCTGAATGCGGACTGAGGATTGTCGGGGGATTTCTTCTGCGGCTGCATCATCCATCACTCTGAACTCCGAACTGCGAACAGGAGACTCGATCACTGCCGGCAGCCGGACCACCACCCTGGTGCCGCCCGTTTCCGGATGTTCCATGAAAATTTTGCCTCCATGATTATTGAGCACCCGTTGTACAATGGTCAAGCCAAGGCCGGTGCCTTTGACCTTTGTGGTAAAAAATGACTGAAATATTCGTTCCCGGTCGCGCTCCGCAATGCCCTGGCCGGTATCCTGTATCCGGATCTCGATGGCGTCTCCTCCCGCCGTGAGGGCTGTCTCGACACGCAGTGTCCCTCCTTCTCCCATGGATTCTACGGCATTTCGGAGGATATTCTGCAGCGCCTGTTCGATCTGGAGTTCATCGGCATGAATAGGCGGCATTTCCGTCGCCTGGTCGCGGGTCAGGGATATATGATGATCCTGCAACTGCTCGCAAAGGGAATCGAGCACCTGGTCCACGAGGGCATTCACGTTGACTGCGGTTTTGCACATGCGGATCGGCTTGGACACATAGAGAAGATCCGAAGCCACCTGGTTGACCCGGGTCGCCTGCCGGTTGATCAGGCTGGTAAATTTCCGCACCGTCTCATCCTGTTCGTACTCGGTAGAGAGATAATGTGCGGCGCCGATAATTGCATTCAAGGGGTTTCGCACCTCATGGGCGACGCGGGCCGCCATTTCACCAAGTTCTGCCAGCCTGCGCGACTGCTCCAGCCGTTCCGCAAACCGGACGCGCTCAGTCACATCTTTGATGTATTCCACAACTTGCACCACGCGACCTCCCCGGTCCAGAAGCGGGAAGGTACTGAGTTCGACTACGCGTTCGTCGGAACCGCTGTTGGCCGACGGCAAGAGCTTTTTCGTTGTTGATGCCGGCTGCCCGGTGCGGAACGTTTCTCTCGCAGGGCAGTCTGCGCACACCTTGATATCGCCTGCGCACGCCTGAAAGCAATGCTCGCCGAACTTAATGGCACGGCCAAGGAGGCCGGTCATGGATTTGTTCGCGGCAGTGATGCAAAAATCGCTATCAATGACCTGGATACCGTCTGTAATTCCGTCGAACACGGCGAGGAGCCGCTTCCGGGCATCGGAAATCTGGTCTTCCATCTCCTTTTTCCGGGTAATGTCCTCAAGCATGATTACGACACCGTCGCCGGTCGACCAGGCCATCCTGCCGAGGGGGTAGACACTGTACGTAATCACGTGGCGCTGGTTTTCTTTCAGGAGCAGATCGTATTCGAGGTCAAGCGCCGCGCCTGCCGCCCAGACCGCATCGGAGAGGCGCTCCCACAGCGCCCGAAGAGACTGATCATCAAAACCCATAATGCGGCCGATCTCGCTCATGTGCCGCCCAATCACCATGACGCGAGGCAGCCGAAAGAGCTTTTCCGCAGCGGCGTTGAAAATCCTGATCCTGCCTTCACCATCGAGGGAGATGATGCCGGTAGTTACGCTGTCCAGGAGACTGCCCATATGGCGCAGAGCGTCATCGTAACGACGTTCCTCCGTGCCGGCGGTTCGAAGGGCGCCCGCAAGGCGACGAACCCTGCCTGCTGCTTTCTGACGCAGGTTCCGCGGAAAACCGGTTCTCACCAGGCTATGATAAATCTTCTTTCTCATCTTTATCCATTTTATCCGTACCGGCAGCATACTGGTGATAGGAGTGCATGCCGAGCTTCAGCAGTCCTTTTTCGATAAGTCGCTTTGCGGATTCCACCACGTGCGGATCAAATTGCATTCCCGACTCCTGAGCGAGCTCCACGAGAACCTCCTGGCTCGAGATCGTCCCGCGGTACGGGCGCTCGGAGATCATCGCGTCGATGGTGTCTGCTACATTCAGAATCCGTGCGGGGAGCGTTATCTGATCGCCGGCAAGCCCCTGAGGATAACCTTTTCCGTCATACCGTTCGTGGTGCTGGTAGATCGCATCGATGATCGTGGCTGAAAAATCGATTGGTTCGAGAATCCTGATGCCGTGTGCCGGATGATCTTTCATAATGTCGAATTCCTCCCGGCTCAAGCGTTCCGGCTTGCTGATAATAAGCTCGCTGATGCCGATTTTGCCCACGTCGTGCAGAATGGCGGCGATATGGATTTCCTCGAGATGCGAGGGGCTCATCCCCAGGTCCCGCGCGATGGCCACGGCGTATTTCGCCACATTGGTGGAGTGCCAGCGGGTGTAGGGATCTTTTGCCTCGACGGCAGCCACGAGGGCCTGAACGGTCCGGAAGTAGTTTTCCCGCAGATCTTCGTACAGAGCGGCATTTTCCATGGCCGTCACGACCTGGCTGGAGAGGATCAGGACGATCTGCAAATCGCTGGTCGTGAACGGCGGCCCCGATAACTTGCTCACATTCAGAACGCCGAAGAGTTTGTTTTTTCCGATGAGGGGAACCGACATGGATGATGCAGGCATGTCCTCCAGGTTGATCGCGTCCATGACCTCCTGATCCGGGTGCTTTCCGGCCGATATGATCAACGGTTTCCGGTACTTAAGCACCAGCCCCGCAACTCCTTCGCCGATCTTGCGCCGTGACTTCATTGCCATATCAGTCGCCAACCCGTGCGACGCGCGGATCAGCAGGGTGCCGCTGGTCTCGTCCATCAGCATGAGCGAGACTCGATCGACGGAGAATTCCTGCACCAGGACCTCGGTGATGAGTTTAAACAGGTGGGCAAGATCGATTTCGGTCACAAGCAGCTTGCTGATCTCGAACAGCGGGATGAGCGCCTTAAGCCGAATGTTTTCTTTTTGCAGCCTGCTCCGGTTGATTGCGCGGTCTACCGCCCCAAGCAGTTCTTCCTGGGTAAAGGGTTTTAGGACGAAACCATCGACCCCGCGCATCAACGACTCGATAGCCGTATCCAGCGTGCCGTGCCCCGTGATAAATATTGTCACGATATCCTGTTTCTTGCCCTTGACCCGCTCAAACAGGTCAAGACCGTCTATTCCCGGCATCTTGATGTCTGTAATGAGCAGATCGAAGGACAGACGTTCGAGTTCCTCAAGCGCCGTCATCCCGTTTGAAACCACGCTCACCTGATATCCTTCAGTTGAGAGGATGTGGTAACAAAGGTCTCTGATCATGTCCTCGTCGTCGACGACGAGTATTTTCTCTCCAGCCATACGTTACGCTCCTCACAATCGCCAAAAAAAATGCTGTATTCTCCGGTGTCGGGATAAAGAGCAGAACATCTTTGTTTCATAAGACATTTCAGATTACCCGGGGCACAATTGATTCCTGAACCCTGATGTATCCACGTCGGCACGACACTTTTTTTGCCTCGCTATTTGCTGCTATCGCACTGGTCTTTCTGTCCTCACTCAGCTATGAAACCAGGGGATTCCGGTATCGAGGAAGGACGACCCGGAAGGTGGCGCCGCGCCCTTCCAAGTTCTCAACTTCGATCCTCCCACCGTGATTTTGCACAATCCGATAACTGATTGAAAGACCAAGGCCGGTGCCGTCGCCGTTTCCCTTTGTGGAAAAAAAAGGCTCGAATATCCGGCTCAAGTGTTCCGTCGCAATGCCGTTACCGGAATCAGTAAAGGTAACCACAATCTCTTTCTGGTCAAGGGAATCAACGCTTACTCGCAGCACACCCCCCTGGGGCATGGCCTGGATCGCGTTGTTGGCAATGTTGAGAAAAACCTGTTTCATATCGTTGTGGGCCATGTTCACGATGGCCGGTTCGGAGGGGTAGTACTCGCATAAGACCACCGAGGACGCATCGGCGATTCCCTGAACAAGAGCAATCGTCTCCTTCAGGGGCAAAGAGATATCTGCGGGCTCCATCCAGGACGGACGCTGGCGCGAAAAATCGAGCAGATTGCGGATGATTTTCCTGACTCTCAGCGTCTCTTGTTTCATGGTCACGAGTATTTTTCTTTGCGCTTCGGATAGTTCCAGCGTCTTCAAGAGGTGCGTCGTGTATCCAAGCACGCTCGTCAGCGGGTTGTTGATCTCATGTGCAACATTGGCCGATAGCTCCCCGATGGCGGCCATCTTCGTCGAACGGACAAGCTGTTCCTGCGCGGTCCTGAGCTCTTCCATCTTCTCCTTCAGATCACTGTAAAGCGAGGCATTCTGGAGCGCGGCAGAGGCCAGATTGGAAAAAACAGTGAACAGTCTCAGATCGTGTTTGTCGAAGCTGGAACCGCCTTTCTTGTTGATGGCCGTAAGAAGCGCGGTCATCGTATTCGTTGACCAGAGGGGCACCGTCATGATGCTCTTGATGCCGAGTTCCTTCATCCGAGGGCTGTCCAGTCTGAAGTCAGCTTGAGCGTCGGGAATGAGAAGCGGCGCGCCATAACTCACAATCCAGTTGTAAATACCTCCTGCTTCAAGCGGCAACTCCTGCTCCTTGATGGATTGGGCCTTGGCGCCGAAGACGCCGAGGTATTTCAGCATTCTATCCGAGCTATCGACAATACACACGGACGTCGTATCGGCCCACACCAAGTCTTCAGCGCGTGCCGCAATCTTAGAGAGCAGTGAGTCACGATCCAGGCTCTCCATGAGATCCAAACCCGTCGTGTGGAGGACAAAGAGATCTCGGTTCCCCCGCGAGAGGCTGGCTTCTCGCTGTTTCAACGTGAGCGCCATCTGATTGAATGCATGGCCGAGTTTGCTGATTTCATCCGATCCTGTGACCGGAAGGGGAGTATCCCAGTTTTGCAAGCTCAGTTTTTCGGCGGCCTCGCTGAGCCGCAGGATCGGCCTGGTGATCCCGAGCGCGACAATCTGGCTGAATGCCAGGCCGACCAGAAGAATGCCGAGGAGCGCTACGGCTGATTTTCTCATAATGCCGTAAAAATTTTTCTCGTAGTGTTCCCCCGACATCCCAACGCGGACAAAACCTATTACGTCGCCCGCTCTCAGGACAGGGAGCGTGAGGTCATAGATTCCGCTTTTTTTAATCGTCAGGGTCGGTTCACGGTTCTGCGTCGTCTCGCAGCTAAGATGCACTTCCTCAGGCACCGTGCTCTTGCGTGAAGGGAGGGTATAAAAATAGGATTCACTGTTAAAGAAAACTTCCGACGCGGTACTGCCGATGAGGAGGTTGCAATGCCGATCGTAGATCATCATATAGAGGAGAGCCTTGCCGGACAAGGAATCTTCACTCGCGTCAAAAAAGGGAGACACCTTTTTATTCAACTCGGCCCGGTTTTCGGAAACAATATCATCTGAAGTCAAAGCGGCCAACTCTCGTGCCAGAGAGCGTACCCGCCCCCTGACCTCTGCATCAATCGTTTTTTTCCCCTCCCAGAAGAAAAAAGCCCCTGCCAATGTTGCGACAACAAGGAGCGCCACCGTCATAAAAAACGACACTCTGCACCCGACCCCACCCCACCAGCTGGAGAAGCCCAGACGCAAGCGCGCCGTAAAGGCTGAGATTATCTTTTTTGTATCTGCCATATCGTAAAACGGCACGAATGAAAACCGGATTATAGTAACATAAAAGCACTATGGTGTAAATCCAATAAAAAAAGGCAAGGGTCGCAACCCTTGCCTTCGAACTCATCATAATGTAGGTAGCTGGTCCAGCGGATCAGCGCGGCTCTCTACTGCCGTCCTACGCCGCCGGTTTCTTTGCCGATTTCGGTTTTTTCTCACCTTTGCTAGGAGCGGACGCTGTCGCCTGGCGCTCCACCAGCTCGATCACGGCCATAGGAGCTGCATCACCGGGCCGCGTACGGGTCGGCACAATCCTGGTATAGCCGCCATTTCGTGATGTGAACCGCGGTGCGATCTGCGTAAACAGACTTCCTACCACAGCCTCATCCTGGATGAAACTGACAGCCTGACGCCGTGCGTGCAGATCTCCCCGCTTGCCGAGGGTGATCATTTGTTCCGCCAGCGGACGAATTTCCTTCGCCTTTGCCGTCGTGGTCTCAATTTTTTCGTTCTTGAGCAACGCGGTCACGAGCATCCTGAGCAACGCCTTGCGGTGTCCTGAGTTTCTCCCAAATTGTCTGCCTGCGCATCCATGTCTCATTTCGCTATCCTTGCCAAACTAAATTAGTATTATGATTCGCTCGGTTTTTCCGCCAACAATCGCCGCGCTTCTACAACGATTTTATCGTCTACTTTCATTCCCAGCGATAGCCCCATCTCGGCCAGAATTTCTTTGATCTCGTTCAGTGATTTTCTGCCAAAGTTCTTGGTTTTGAGCATCTCGCTCTCTGTTTTCTGGACCATTTCCGCGATGGTTTCGATGCCTGCGTTCTTCAGACAGTTTGCCGCACGCACGGACAGTTCAAGTTCATTTACGCTGCGGAGAAGGTTTTCGTTAAATGTCGGAGCTTTCTTAATTTCCTCCTCCATCGCCGGAATTTCGTCTTCTTCCTCGGGCAGGTGGATAAAGAACGCAAGATGGTCCTTGAGAAGCTTGGCTGCGTGAGCTACGGCATCGTCCGGCCGGATGCTGCCATCGGTCCAGACCTCGAGCACGAGCTTATCGTAATCGGTGTCCTGTCCCACGCGTGCATTCTCAACCTTGAAGTTCACCTTACGGATCGGCGAAAAAACAGAGTCGATGGGAACAACGCCGATGGACTGGCCCGGCTCCTTGTTCTTTTCCGAGGAAACATACCCTCTGCCGCGACGGGCGCGCATTTCAAGTTCAAGCTTGCCGTTCTTGTCGATCGTCGCAAGATGCAGCTCCGGGTTGAGTATTTCTACCTCGGCATCTGCCTCAATGTCTTTTGCCGTTACTTCGCCCGGACCTTTCGCCTTGAGCAATAACGTCTTCGGTTTATCCGTATGCAGCTTGAGCCTTACCTCTTTCAGGTTCAAAATAAGGTCGGTCGTGTCTTCGACGACGCCGGGAATGCTCGAAAATTCATGCTGTACGCCGGATATTTTTATCGCGGTAACCGCAGACCCCTCGAGTGAAGAGAGAAGAACACGGCGCAATGAATTGCCCAAGGTAGTCCCAAAGCCGCGTTCCAAAGGCTCAGCAGTAAACTTCCCGTACGTATCCGTTATCTTCTTGGGATCATATTGTAGCTTTTTGGGCATCTGGAAATCTTTGGCTTTTCTGAGCATGATTCCTCCATAACGGAGTAAAAAAACTTTAAATATCTAAGAAGCAAAGCAGACCTTTCTGCGAGGGCCCGCTCAGCCGCCAGTAATTGACCAGGACAGCAGTGAACTTACTTCGAATAAAGCTCGACAACCAGCTGTTCTTTCACCGTCGGCAGCGTGCTTTCGTCGCGGGCGGGCAGAGAAAGAACTTTGCCCTTGAACTGCGTTTTGTCGATCTCCAGCCACGAAGGGAAGCCACGCTTCTCAACCGCGGCAAGTGTCTGCTGAATCTGTACAATGCCGCGACTCTTTTCACGAAGCTCCACCACATCGCCGGCCTTAACGAGATAGGATGGGATATTTACTTTTTTGCCGTTGACCAGAAGATGGCCGTGCCGTACAAGCTGCCGTGCTTCTTTCTTGGCCCCTGCAAACCCCATGCGCTGGACAATGTTATCAAGCCGTCTTTCCAGAAGCTGCAGCAGGTTATCTCCGGTCACTCCCTTCATCCGCTCAGCTTTCTCAAAATAGCCGCGGAACTGCCGCTCAAGGACGCCGTAGACGCGCCGAATTTTTTGCTTTTCCCGAAGCTGCAGGCTGTATTCTGATTGCTTGATTCTTGCCTGTCCGTGTTGTCCCGGTGGATAGCTTCTCCTCGTTACACCGCACTTATCTGTATAGCAGCGCTCAGCCTTCAGAAAGAGCTTCATGCCCTCTCGTCTGCAGAGCTTGCAGACTGATCCAATATACCGTGCCAAGTGATTCCTCCTGTGTGAACCGTTTCCTTTATGCTAAAAAAACTACACCCGTCTCCGTTTCGGCGGCCTGCACCCGTTGTGCGGGATCGGCGTTACATCCTTGATCGCCACAATCTCGAGTCCGGCTGCCTGAATCGCACGAATCGCTGATTCCCGGCCGGTACCCGGCCCTTTTACGTAGACTTCGACCTGCTTCATTCCATGTTCCATAGCCTTTTTGGCGGCAGCCTCTGCGGCCAGCTGCGACGCAAAGGGCGTACTTTTGCGTGATCCTTTGAAGCCCTTGTTCCCGGCGCTGGACCAGGTAAGTACATTACCTGCAGTATCGGTAATCGTCACAATCGTGTTATTAAAGGAGGCGTGGATATGGGCTACGCCATTCGCCACATTCTTTCTTTCTTTACCCTTCTTAGCCATCTGCTCTCCATTGAGTAAAATTACGCCCTGCCGAATTGCTGGTTACAGGGGCTTATCCTGTCTCTTACTTCTTCGCCAAGCTCTTCTTTTTGCCCCTGCCCGACATGGCTGACTTTTTCGGCCCTTTTCGTGTCCGCGCATTCGTCTTCGTTCGCTGTCCGCGTGCAGGCAACCCCTTACGGTGCCGCAGCCCGCGATAGCTGCCGATGTCCATCAAACGCTTGATGTGCATCGTCACATCCCTGCGGAGATCGCCTTCCACCGTATAATCTCGGTCCAGGATCGCGCGGATTTTAACAATATCAGATTCTGTAAGATTTCCGCTCTTCATGTTCGGATCAATGGCCGCCTCCGCAAGAATCTTCTTCGCGGACGTCGGACCAATCCCGTAAATATAAGTGAGCGCGATCTCGTTTTTTTTGTCTTTCGGGAGATCTACCCCAGCAATTCGTGCCACATTTCCTCCTTGTATCAGCTCATGGCTCTTCGCTCATGGCTTTTGGTGCCTTGCTCTGCCAACAGCTATGAACTACGAGCTAAAAGACCTCGCTATCCCTGCCGTTGTTTATGCCGCGCATTCTCACAAATAACGCGCACAATCCCCTTGCGGCGGATAATGGTACATTTGGGACAAATTTTTCTGACTGATGACCGAACTTTCATGGTTCTGTACTTCCATTTCGTTTAAGATTTTATGATCTACCGAACAGTCTTCACGCCTATTTGAATCGATACGTTATCCTACCCCTGGTCAGGTCATAGGGGGTAAGCTCAACCGTCACCTTATCTCCAGGAAGTATCTTGATGAAGTGCATCCGCATCTTGCCCGATATATGTGCGAGGATCTTATGACCATTCTCCATCTCAACCCGAAACATGGCGTTGGGGAGAGTCTCCAGTACCGTACCTTGAACTTCTATTGAGTCTTCTTTCGCCATATCCCCTTATTCGTTCTGTTTGCTGCCCTGCATCGATTGCCCGACGTTCTTACTTTGTCGTCAGTATAACCGGGCCGTCGGGCATCACTGCTATCGTGTGTTCGAAATGCGCGGATAAACTGCCGTCTACGGTAACCGCTGTCCAGCCGTCTTCCCTGACGACTGTCGCGCTGCCGCCGAGATTGACCATCGGTTCAATCGCAAAAACCATTCCGGCCTTTATCCTGGGACCCTGACCGGATGGACCGAAATTAGGAATCTGAGGATCTTCATGCATGTTGCGCCCAATCCCGTGCCCGACAAACTCACGGACGACGGAATAACCATTAGATTCCACATGTTTCTGAACTGCATGTGATATATCGTATAATCTGTTGCCTGGTTTCGCCTGCTCGATTCCGCGATACAGTGATTCTTCCGTCACCGTGGTCAGGCGTTCAGCCTCGGGCGTGATCTTTCCAACAGGGAAGGTCTTGGCCCCGTCACCATAAAATCCATCAACGATTGCCCCGACATCAATACTGATGATGTCTCCGGCGGACAGTACCATCGATTTCGAAGGAATTCCGTGGATGACTTCATTATTCAGTGATGTACACAGCGTTCTTGGATATCCCCGATATCCCTTAAATGCAGGCTTGGCACCGGCTTCTCCAATCCACCGTTCAGCCAATTCGTCCAAAGTCTGCGTGCTGACTCCCGGTCGAATTTCGCCGCGGATGCGATCAAGTACTTCCGCAACCACCAAACAGGCTTTCCGTATCTTTTCGATCTCCTGCAAGGACTTGAGAATGATCATGGTGTTTCCCGGCTTAACGCCTCCCTTTGACCGAAACGCCCTTCAGGAAACCTCCGTAGTGTCTCTGAATCAAATGTGACTCTATCTGTGATACGGTGTCCAGCGCGACGCCGATAACAATCAAGAGCGATGTCCCGCCGAAATAAAAAGGAACATTAAAAAATTTATAAAAAATGTCGGGTAAAACACAAACCGCGGCAAGGTACAATGCTCCGCCAAGGGTGATCCTATTCAATACTCGAAACAAATAGTCCGAGGTTTTCTTTCCCGGCCTGATTCCCGGGATAAAACCACCGTATTTTTTCAGGTTATCGGCAATGTCAACCGGGTTAAATACGATTGCCGTGTAAAAATATGCAAATCCGACGATCATAATTACGTAAACAATAGTATAGAGCGCTTTCCCCGGCGCAAGCTGCTGAGCAAACCAATGGAGCCACCCCACCTGCACAAAACCCGCGATCGTTGCGGGAAACAATAAAATAGAGGAAGCAAAAATCGGCGGAATCACACCAGCAGAATTGATCTTGAGCGGCAGATGCGTGCTCTGGCCTTTGTAAATTTTTCTTCCTACCATCCGCTGCGCGTACTGTATGGCTATCTTGCGCTGTCCGCGTTCCATCACGATAATGGCCGCCACCACCGCAATGATTAAGACGACGATGATAAATACCATGAAATACGCTATTTCACCGGACCGCATGAGCCCTATGGTATTGCTGACCGCGCGTGGGAAACCCGATACGATGCCTGCAAAAATGATTAAGGAGATCCCATTGCCGATGCCCCGCTCGGTGATCTGCTCGCCGAGCCACATAATGAACGTCGTTCCCGCTGTCAGCGTGATCATCGTAAGAATACGGAACGACCACCCCGTGGACTCAACAAATGCGCCGCCGCCCATTTTTTCTATACCAACAGCCATCCAGAACGACTGGAAGCCGGCAATAACCACTGTGCCGTAACGCGTATATTCGGTAATTTTTTTTCTGCCCGCTTCACCTTCTTTGGCAAGCGCCTGGAGGCGGGGAATCACCACGGTCAGGAGCTGCAACACGATCGAGGCAGTAATATAGGGCATAATGCCGAGAGCAAAAATAGTAACACGGGACAGCGCCCCGCCCGAAAACATATCAAAAAAGCCCATCAGTCCCGCAGCAGACTGGTGTAAGAACTGACTAAGCGCTTCACCTTTAACGCCGGGTGTAGGAATATGAGCTCCGATGCGGTACACTGCAAGCATCAGCATCGTAAAGACGATGCGCTTCCGGAGTTCGGGGATGTTAAATATGTTCTTCAGTCCGGTGAACACGGGTTAGATCACCTCAGCCTTGCCGCCGGCCGCCTGAATTTTATCAAGAGCGCTCTTGCTGAACTTATGCGCCCGCACGGTCAGCTTGGTCGTGAGTTCTCCCGTACCGAGCACTTTAACGCCGTTTTTCAAGTCCTTGATCAGGCCCTTCTGCATGAGCGCCTCGGGCGTCACCGGATCGGAGCCCGCCATCTTTTCGAGGTCAGCCAGATTCACAACCGAATATTCTTTTCGGAAGATATTGGTGAACCCTCTTTTGGGAAGCCTGCGCTGAAGGGGCATCTGGCCGCCTTCAAACCCCGGCCCCTTCACACCACCGGAACGGGCCTTTTGCCCTTTATGACCTTTTCCCGCGGTTTTGCCGTTGCCGGACCCTGGACCGCGGCCGACTCTTTTTACTTTCTTTTTTGATCCGATATTCGGTTTCAGCTCTTCTAATCTCATAGTTTGCTCACGACCACCACTGACTGTAGTTTAAATTTTTTATTTATGAGTGCTTCCGCTACGCTTCTTCCACCTTGATGAGGTGGGAAACCTTGTTGATCATGCCCCGTATCTGCGGTGAATCCACACGGATCACCGAATGATTCAATTTTCTTAGACCCAGGCCAATAAGCACAACTTTATGTTTGCCCGGCCGTGCAATACCGCTCTTTACCAGCGTTATTTTTATTTTTTTTGAATCAGCGTTTGCCATGCTTATCCGAGCTCCTCTATCGTTTTTCCGCGCAACGCCGCCACTTGCGCGGCACTCCTCAACCCCATCAAGCCTTTGATCGTCGCGCTGACAACATTGTGCGGATTGCTAGAGCCGAGCGATTTGCACAGCACATTCCGCACGCCCACGACTTCAAGCACGGATCTGCTCGCTCCGCCCGCAATCAATCCAGTTCCTTCAGAAGCCGGCTTGAGCAACACTTTTCCCGCTCCGTAATGGCCGAGGATAGCATGGGGTATCGTATCGCCCTTGAGCGAAACCAGCACCATGTTCTTTTTGGCACGCTCGACAGCTTTCTTTATGGCAACCGGCGCCTCGGCTGCTTTGCCTTTGCCGACGCCAATTCTGCCTTTTCCGTCGCCTACAACCACGAGAGCGCTGAAATTGAACCGTTTACCACCCTTGACCACCTTGGCAACACGGTTTAAGTACACCAATTTATCTTTTAGGCCGTCGCCCTCTTCTTGATCCTTCTGATATCGCTCTGCCAATGCCGCCTCCGAAATGAAACCGTTACCTAAAAGTTAAGTCCCTTTTCACGTGCCGCTTCCGCCAGTGCTTTGATACAGCCGTGATATTGATTCCCGCCGCGATCGAACACGACGGCTTTGATATTTTTGCCGATCGCCCGTTCAGCGATATTGGCTCCAACCTTTTTGGCCGCGGCAACATTGCCGCAGTGCTTCAAGCCTTCACTCACGGCTTTCTCCGTAGAGGCGGCAGAAATCAGAGTATTCCCTGTCGTATCGTCAATAAGCTGGGCATAAATATGGCTTAGGCTCTTGTATACGCTTAACCGCGGTTTAGCCGCAGTCCCGACGACTTTTTTCCTGATGCGTTCACGCCTTCTCTGTCTGGATACTAATTTACTCTGCGCCACGATTATTCTCCGTCATGCTGATTGCCTTCCGGATGTGCCATCCGCAAGTTTCAGTCTGCTATTCGATAGTAGTAGTCCTACTTGCCGCCCTTACCAGCCTTACCTTCTTTACGCTGAATGACTTCGTTGCTGTATTTGATGCCTTTGCCCTTGTACGGCTCAGGCTTCTTCAAGCTCCTGATGTTCGCTGCGATTTGCCCCACCAGCTGCTTATCAACACCTTTGAGCGTGATCTGAGTCTGTTTGGCATCTACCGTCGCATTGATCCCCTTGGGAAGCGGGTAAACAATCGGGTGGGAGAACCCAAGGTTCAGCATCAGGTTCGTTCCCTGTGCGGAAGCCTTGAAGCCGACGCCGGTAATATCCAGGGTCTTTTCATACCCCTTGCTTACGCCACTCACCATATTGGCAATAAGATTCCTCGTCAACCCATGCAATTCCCGGTAAATTTTCTGGTTCGTTGGACGTTCCACCAACAGCTTGTTATTCTCTTTTTTTATCGACAGTTTCGGATTCACATTCTGGCTGATTTCTCCCAGCGGCCCCTTGACCGTAACCTTGCCGGTCTCCAGCTTGGCATCGACTCCTGAGGGAATATCTATCGGTTTTTTACCAACCCTTGACATAACAGCTCCTACAGTCCTAAAAGGACGAATTCATCGCTTGAATTTACCACACGTGACAGAGCACTTCCCCGCCCACATTATCTTTCCTGGCCTGCTTTCCCGTCTGAACCCCCTTGGGCGTAGACAGGATTGCGGTACCTAAGCCTGCCAGAACCTTAGGAATGGCATCGTTGCCGGCATACACCCGGCATCCGGGTTTGCTGACCCGCTTCAGACCCTGAATCACGGGCAGTTCTTCCTCGGTGTACTTCAGGTATACGCGGATCAGTCCCTGCCTGCGGTCTTTGACCAGCTTCACGTTCTTCACGTACCCCTCGTCCTTGAGGATCTTTGCAATTTCGATCTTCAATTTCGACGAAGGAATATCGACTTTTTCATGTTTTGCCTTACTGGCGTTGCGGATACGCGTCAGCATGTCCGCTATCGGATCGGTCATCATCGATTCAAACCCCTTCTCATTACCAGCTCGCCTTGATTACACCTGGAATCTCTCCCCGGAGCGCCCTGTTCCTGAAACAAATTCTGCACATATCGAACTTCCGCAGATAACCCCGCGACCGACCGCAGATCGGACAGCGGCTGTACTCACGCACCTTGAACTTCGCCGGTCTCGATGCTTTTGCTATCAACGACTTCTTTGCCATTGCTCCTCCATCATGTCCGAGTAAACCGGACTACTTCCTATACGGCATACCCATGTGGCCGAGCAGTGCTCTGCCTTCCTCATCGGTCTTTGCCGTCGTTACGATCACAATATCCATTCCGTGGACCGAGTCAACTTTATCAATCTCGATTTCCGGGAAAATGACCTGTTCCTTGATCCCTAATGTGTAATTTCCCCTGCCGTCAAAGGACTTTGAAGAAACACCCTTGAAATCCCTGATGCGCGGGAGTGCTGCACTGATGAAACGGTCCAGAAACTCGTACATCCGTTCACGCCTGAGCGTCACCATGCACCCGATCGGCATGCCCTCGCGAAGTTTGAAGGTCGCAATGGACTTCTTGGCCTTGGTAATAACAGGCCGTTGACCGGAAATTTTCGCCATCTCCTCAGCTGCGAAGTCGAGGGCCTTTGCATTCGATATCGCTTCACCCATCCCAACGTTCAGAACAATCTTGACAAGCTTTGGGGCCTGCATAGGGTTCTTGTACTGAAATTCCTTCATCATCGCAGGTAATACCACATCGTGATACCGCTTCCGCAACCGAGGAGTCGGGATACTTTCAGGAGCGCCTTTTTCCTTCACTTCACCTTTTGACTCAACAGCAGGTGCTTTCGTCTTTGCCGCTCTTGGGGCTTTGGTCGTCGCTTTTTTCTGGTCGCCGCCCTTTGTTTCTTTCGTTTTGTCTTTTTTATCAGCCATAGCTCGTTTTCCCTGTTATTATCGGCTTTGAATAAACTGTCTCTGCAGTCCCTGAATATTAATCAATGGCCTCGTTGCAATTTTTACATACCCTTACTCGTGCGCCTTCGCCCTGGGCCTTCCGGGCGATCGTGGTGGGCTTATCGCACTTGGAGCAGACAAGCTGAACATTCGAGGCAGCAATCGGGCTTTCCTTCTCCACAATGCCGCCCTGCCTGAGCTGCTGGTTCGGACGTGTGTGGCGCTTGATCATATTCAGTTTCTCGATAAGAACCCTGTTGGTAGTCGGATAAACCGCTATCACCCTGCCACGTTTTCCTTTTTCCTTGCCGGAGATGACCAACACATTATCGTTCTTCTTTATCTGCATAGTCCTTGTCCTGATTTTCCTTAGCGATTTATTAAACGTAACCGATACTAGAGTACTTCGGGCGCCAAAGAAATTATTTTCATAAAATTCTTTTTGCGGAGTTCCCGTGCAACAGGACCGAAGATGCGAGTTCCGATCGGTTCATTAGAATTATTAATCAAAACAGCGGCGTTCCTGTCAAACTTGATATATGATCCGTCCTGCCGGCGGACTTCTTTTGTCGTACGCACGACAACCGCCTTTGCCACGGTTCCCTTTTTCACCTGGCCCTCGGGAATGGCCATCTTGATAGCCACAACGATCACATCGCCCAGTGAAGCGTATCGCTTGCGCGTACCGCCGAGCACCTTTATGCACATGACTTTTTTTGCGCCGGAGTTATCGGCCACATCCAGTACTGTCTGTTGCTGAATCATATCTCAATCCTCTGTAAAGAGTTTTCGCTTCTGAATTTAATTTGCCTTCTCGATGATCTCAAGCACTTTCCAGCGCTTTTCTTTGGAGAGCGGCCGCGTCTCAATGAACCGCACCGTATCACCAACCTTACACTCGTTCTTTTCGTCATGAGCCTTGAACTTGGTAGTCCGCTTGACGGTTTTCCCATACTTAGAGTGGGCAATACGTCTCGTCACAGCCAGCACGACGGTCTTGTTCATTTTGTCGCTGATAACCTGCCCGATGTACGCTTTTCTCTTTTTAGCCTCTTCCATATTTTTCCTTTAACACTGTTTTTGCTTTGGCGATATCCTTGCGCAGTATTCTCAGGCGCATCGGGTTTTCTATCTGGCCCATGGCCTGTTGAACACGAAGGTTAAATAACTCTTTCTTGATGTCTGCCGCCTTTGCCTGAAGCTCTTCGTTCGACAGGTCTCTCAACTCTCTTATTTTCATATGTCAGCCTCCCGAGAGACGAACTTCGTCGCAACCGGCAACTTATACGCTGCCAGCCGAAACGCTTCCCTGGCAACGGACTCGTCAACGCCGCCCATCTCGTAGAGCACCCTACCCGGTTTCACAACAGCAACCCAGTACTCTGGCGCTCCCTTTCCTTTTCCCATGCGGGTTTCAGCGGGTTTTTTCGTAATTGGTTTGTCGGGGAAAATGCGAATCCATATTTTCCCTCCGCGTTTGACGTAGCGGGTCATGGCGATACGTGCCGCTTCTATCTGTCTGCTCGTAATCCAGCCCGGTTCCAGAACCTTGAGGCCGTACTCCCCGTAGCTGACCTCGGCGCCACGATAGGCAATACCGGTCATTCTGCCTTTATGCATCTTCCTATGTTTTACTCGTTTGGGTGCTAACATGTTGACGATCCTTTAGTCCAGCGATAATCGTTCGATTAAGAATTTTTGTTACGCAACAGTTGTCGGCTGCTGAAGCACGTCGCCTCGGTAAATCCAAACCTTAACGCCAATCTGGCCCATTGTGGTCTTTGCCTCGAAGAACCCATATTGGATATCCGCGCGGAGCGTATGAAGCGGTACTCGCCCCTCGCGGTACCACTCGGTCCTTGCAATTTCTGACCCGGCGAGTCTTCCAGCGCACATAATTTTTACGCCCTGCGCGCCCAAACGAAGCGCCGACGTTACGGCCTTCTTCATGGCTCTCCGGAAGGCTATCCGGCGTTCGAGTTGCAACGCAATATTCTCGGACACCAGCTGGGCATCCAGTTCCGGACGTCTAATTTCCTGAATGTTGATGTACATCTGCTTCCCAGTCATGGCTTCGAGGTCTTTCTTCAGTTTATCTACCTCGGCACCCTTCTTTCCGATAATGATGCCCGGACGTGCAGTATGAATATTGATCTTTGCCTTCTGGCCTGCTCGCTCGATCTCCACCTTGGCAACCCCGGCATGCATAAGCCTTTCCTTGACAATTTTGCGGATCTTGATATCCTCATGAAGAAGCGCAGCATAGTTCTTCTGAGAAAACCAGCGCGAGTCCCATGTCTTTATGATCCCGAGCCGCAGCCCGATTGGATGTACCTTCTGTCCCATGATGCCTCCGTAAAAGTACCTACGCTGATAGCACCAGCGTTATATGGCTCGTTCGCTTTTTGATCACGTTCCCACGTCCCATGGCTCGAGCGCGCATCCGCTTCATGGTAACGCCCTGATTCACAAAAGCCTTGCTGACCTTGAGCGTATCCAGATCGCCGACTTTCTTCTGTTCGGCGTTGGCGACTGCGGAATCCAGCAGTTTTTTGACAATCCGCGCGGCGTGGAGCGGCGTGAACGTAAGAATGTTGATGGCATCTCCCACCATTTTACCGCGGATGAGATCTATCACCTGTCGCGCCTTGCGCGGCGTAATTCGTATATGTCTGACTGTAGCGCTTGCTTCCATCTGACCTTCCTCACTCTCAAAAACGGTGCGCTCTGCGTTCTATTTCGGAGCACTCGTCTTTTCCGCGGCCTTTGATCCCCCGTGTGCCTTAAACGTCCGTGTCGGCGAAAACTCTCCGAGCTTGTGGCCGACCATGTTCTCTGTGACATATACCGGGATAAACTTCCTCCCGTTATGCACCGCCATGGTGTGACCTACAAAATCAGGCGTAATCGTCGATCTCCGGGACCAGGTCTTGAGGATCTTCTTTTCCCCGGTGGAATTCATAGCCTCAACTTTTTTCATGAGGCTGTCATCTATAAAAGGGCCTTTTTTAACTGATCTCGGCACCGCAATCCTCCGCTTCTTCGTTTACCTGCTCTTGGTTCTTCTCGAAATAATAAATTGACTTGTAGATTTATTTTTCCGCGTTCTCTTTCCATCCGGAAGACCCCAAGGCGAGCAGCCAGGCCTTCCTCCCGATGACTTTCCTTCGCCGCCGCCGAGAGGATGGTCAACAGGATTCATGGCTACACCGCGTACCCGCGGTCGCATCCCCATCCAGCGAGCCCTGCCGGCCTTGCCAATGCTGATATTTTCATGGTCGAGATTGCCAACCTGCCCAATCGTGGCCATGCATTCAGAACGGACCTTTCGGACCTCTCCAGAGTTAAGCCGCAACGTAGCATATTCGCCTTCACGGGCGAGAAGCTGTACGGTAGAACCGGCGCTCCGCGCAAGTTGTCCGCCGGCACCCTTCTTGAGCTCCACGTTATGAATATTGGTTCCTACCGGAATCGCACTCATTGGCAACGCATTCCCAATTTTGATGTCTGCATCCGGACCGGACACAACATCATCTCCCACCTTCAACCCGAGCGGAGCAATGATATAGCGTTTCTCTCCGTCCGCATAATTGAGAAGAGCGATTCTCGCTGTACGGTTGGGATCATATTCGATTTCAGCTACCTTCGCAGGCACGCCGATTTTATCACGTCTGAAATCGATCACTCGATATTTTTTCTTATGCCAGCCGCCCCGGTAGCGAGCGGTTATTTTGCCGCGGTTATTCCTTCCGCCGCTCTGGCTGATTTTTACGACGAGCGATTTTTCCGGAGTGCTTCGCGTAACCTCTTCAAAGGTCGAGGTAGTCTGGAAGCGCTTTCCTGGAGACGTTGGGTTGTAAGTTTTTACCGGCATTTAAGCACCCTCAAATATATCGATCTTTTCACCAGGCTTAAGCGTTACGTAGGCTTTCTTCCAGTCGGATCTGCGGCCGAGCCGCTGGCCCACACGCTTGTTCTTGCCTGCGTTTTTTACCGTTGTCACACCCGCAACCTTTACTTTAAAAATTCCTTCTATCGCCTTCTTCACCTGCACCTTATTCGCATCTATCTTCACTTCAAAGGTCAACACGTTGTTTTTCTCTTTCAGCCGTGCGCCTTTCTCGGTTATCCGCGGCACCCGTATGACATCATAGAGATCCATCATTTCCCGTATACCTCCTGCATGGCGTTAAGCGCGTCCTGCGTAGTAATGAGGTATTGGTACTTAAGCAGGTCATAGACGTTGATGTTGTCCATCCTGAGCACTTTTACCGACGGAACGTTTCTCGCTGCGAGCGTCAGGTTTTTGTTCTCAGTTTTTATGAGCACGAGAACGGTCTCCTGCACGCCGAGCGTATCCAGCAATGTCGAAACCAACTTCGTTTTTGGTTCGGCCAATTCGAGGCTGTTCACCAAAATCAGCCTGTTATCGGCAACCTTTGACGAGATAGCATCAACAAGAGCCGCTCTCTTTTCCTTCTTCGGAAGAGCATAGGAATAGTCTCTGGGCATCGGTCCGAAAATTGTTCCACCGTGTCTCCAGAGGGGGGAACGGTTGCTGCCCGCGCGCGCGCGGCCCGTGCCTTTCTGCTTAAACGGCTTCTTTCCGCCACCGCTTACGAGCGCCTTGTTCTTGGTGGCTGCGGTTCCTGCCCGCCGGTTTGCCAGCTGATTGACGACTGCAGCATGCATAAGGTGCGGTCGTACTGCAGCCGAGAACACGCTCGGAAGCTCTACATCCTTTACTTTCTTGTTGCTCTGATCAACCATTACGACTGACGGCATTTTGCGAATCCTCTTATTCTTAATCAGCCTTATATATTAGAATGAGACCATTGGCACCGCCCGGGACCGCTCCGCGAACAAACAGCAGATTCTGGTCAGGCCGGACTTCAACAATCTCGATATTTTTTACTGTTACGTTCGCAGTACCCATGTGTCCGGGGAGCTTCTTGCCGGGCCACACGCGCGAGGGGTAGGCGCTGGCTCCGATAGAACCCGGTCTCCGGTTGAACATGGAACCATGGCCGCCAGGACCGCCGGCGAAATTATGCCGCTTCATAACTCCGGCAAAACCTTTCCCCTTGCTGACCCCGCTCACCGCAATTCGCTCGCCTTTTTTGAATATATCTACCGTAACTACCTGGCCGTTCTCAAATTCTGAAGTCCGGAATTCTCGCAAAAACCGATGGGGCTGGATGTTCACCTTCTTGAAATGTCCAGCAACCGCCTTGGTCACCCGGTCCTTTTTCTTTTCTTCTTCAAATGCCAGCTGTATAGAATCATAGCCATCCACTGCAGAGGTCTTTTTCTGAACAACCGTGCAGGGGCCGGCCTGAATGACAGTAACCGGAATCAATTCCCCGCCGCTGAACTGCTGGCTCATGCCTATTTTTTTTCCAATAATTCCCTTACTCATTGCATTTCCCCTCATCCGCCCGGCCCACGATCACCATGTAACCAGTCTGTTTGCGGTTTGGTTTCTTCCTACAGCTTTATCTCCACATCGACACCGGCAGCAAGATCCAGTTTCATCAGTGCATCTACCGTTTGCGGTGTTGGATCCAGGATGTCCATCAGCCGCTTATGAGTCCGAATCTCGAACTGTTCACGGGATTTTTTGTCCACGTGAGGAGAACGAAGCACGGTCCAGCGGTTAATCCTGGTCGGAAGCGGAATCGGTCCTGACACCTTGGCACCGGTTCTTTTCGCTGTATCCATGATCTCCACCGTAGATTGGTCGAGCAGTCTATGGTCATATCCTTTGAGTCGTATTCTGATCTTCTGTGTCACGTGCAGTCCCTTCTCTTTCTTACTCGATCACTTGGGTAATAACGCCTGCGCCCACCGTACGGCCGCCTTCGCGA
>VFSW01003969.1_pt1 | contig 22121 bp, 18 predicted proteins | sample 5358111 | NCBI WGS metagenome assembly VFSW01 (sample SAMN11554181, study PRJNA540505) | mine drainage metagenome | isolation source: sediment from site ElyBrook_90M | place: USA: Ely Copper Mine, Vershire, VT | collected 2017 | reverse complement strand
CCGCCCAATCCCCCCCCCACGCCGGGGGGGCGCCCCCCGCCCCATACCCTAACCCCGCCGGGGGGCCGCGCGCCTTATCTCTTTTTTGTTGCCCCCCGCCCCGCCGGGGGGGGCGTCGCCGCCGTTGGACACGGCATGGAGGTTCCAGGCGCGGTTGGTAAGGACGATGGTCCCCTGGGCATCCAGGACGCAGATGCGGTCGCGGAGGGAATCAAGCGCCATGGCGCGCAAGGTGGCGGCGGGCACGCCGCGCGGCGCCAGCGTGGGGCCGGGGCGGATCAAGGGGCGGGCCTACCGGCCGGCATGCGCGCCCCGCATCCCGTATCGATCGCGCCCGGCGCCACACTCACCCGCGCCCGGCAACCGTCCCTCCGCACCAGCGTCACCTCCTCCGCAAACGAGCGCTTTCCGGTGTTGATTATATAAGTAATCGGCGGCGGATTGTAGAGAATGAAATGCAATTCACGTATCGAACTAAATAACATGGCCGTATCATAGTTCATTCTACGCATAACATCGGGTTGCACGGAGCCGGGAGAAATCCCGATGGGTTCGGGGACGGCGGTCTTATTCGATCAAGTGGTTATGGAGCACATAGTGCATTAACTCGGCGGTCGTGGCCAAGCCGAGTTTTTCGAGGATGCGGGCCCGATAAGTGCTGATGGTGGTGACGCTGAGGCGCAGGTCCCCGGCGATCCGGGTGGGGGTTTTGCCGGCGGCGAGCATGCGCAGGACTTCAAACTCGCGGCTGGACAGGGCCTCGTGGAGGGGGAGTTCGGCCTCGCGGCTGAGGTCGGCGGCGAGCCTCTCGGCGAGCGCGGGGCTGACATAGCGGCCGCCGGCGAGCACCTTGCGGATGGCCTTGATGAGTTCCTCGGGCGCGCTTTCCTTGTTCATATAGCCGGAGGCGCCGGCCTTGAGCACGCGTTTGCCGTACTGGTCTTCGGCATGCATGCTCAGGACCAGGACAGGCAGCCTGGGGCGCGCGGCTTTCAGGTCGCTCAGGACGTCGAGACCGCTGCGTCCGGGCATGGTGATGTCCAGAATGACCAGATCCCAGGCCGTTTCTTGGGCCTGCGCGAGGACTTCCTGGGCATCCTTGGCTTCGCCGCAGACGGCGCCCACCAGCTCGCGCTCGAGGATCTCCTTCAAGCCGCGCCGGAGGATGGCGTGGTCGTCGGCGATGAGCACGCGAATCAAACGGCGGCCTCCGCGCGGTGGTCGAAGCGCGGTATGGAGACGCGCACCGTGGTGCCTTCGCCGGGCTGGCCGGAGATGCTGAACTCGCCGCCGAGGAGGCGGGCGCGCTCGCGCATGCCGAGAATCCCGAGGGCGTGCGGGGCGGCGATCTCGGCGGCGGTGATGCCGCGGCCGTTATCGTGAATCACCAGGGGCAGCCGGCCGTTCTCCTGGGACAGGTGGATGCGCACGTAGGTCGCGCCGGCGTGGCGGGCGACATTGGTCAGAGTCTCCTGGACAATCCGGAACAGGGCCGTGGCGCGGGAGGGATCCACGGCCAGCGGCGCCGCCGGCAGGGCCACCCGGCAAAGAATCCCGGTGCGCGACTGAAACTCCTCCGCGGCCCATTCCACGGCGGCGGCCAGGCCCAGGTCGTCCAGGATGCCGGGCCGCAGCTCGGTGGAGATGCGGCGCACGGAACGGATGGTTTCATCGACCAGGTTCATGAGCGAGTCGATGCGGCCCGCTCTGCGGCGCTCGTCCGCGACGGTTTTCAACGAGGCCAGGTCAATGCGGATGGCGGTGAGGGACTGGCCCAGTTCATCGTGCAGCTCGCGCGCCAGCGTGGTTCTTTCCTCCTCGCGCACGCTCTGCAATTGCGCGGTGAGGGCGCGCAACTGGGCGAAGGAACCATGCAACTCCGCGGCGGCGCGTTTCTGCGCGGTGACATCCCGCAGGATGCAAGCCACCAGATCGACGCCATGGGGACCCTCGATTGGGAAGTACGAGGCGGACAGATCGCGCTCGCCCAGCGGGCCGTGGGGGCATTTCATCTCGAACTTGACGACCTGGCCCTGGAAACACTGGTCCAGCTTGCTTTCGATGAGCGCGAGGCTGTCGGCGCCGGTGAAATCGGCCGCGAAATGGCCCACCACCTGTTCGCGCGGGAGCCCGCGGAAATCGAGAAACGCGCGGTTGGCGATCAGGTGGCGGTGCTGACGGTCTGATACCACGATCATGTCTTCCGAGCTTTCCACGACCTTCTGATACTGGCGCAGGCGCTCTTCGGCCACCCGGGCTTCGGTGATGTCCTCGACGATGGACATGGCGAAGGGAGGCAGGTCCGGGGCCACGTGTCCCGTGGAAACGGTGTTCCGCACCCAGATGAGGCGGCCGTCCTTCGAGCGGTAGCGTTTTTCGATGCGGAAACTGGTGCGCTGGCCGGCGTGGAGTTCGCGGTAGAGAAGCTGGTTGGCCGGGCGGTCTTCCTCGCAGGTGAGGTCGATGTAGGACATGGCGCAAAGCTCGGCCTCGGAGTAGCCCACCATATTCTGAAAGGCGCAATTGGCCGCGGTATACCGGCCTGCGGCGTTGGTGACGGAGATGCCCACGGCCGAAGTATCGAAGACCGCGCGCCAGAGGCCTTCGGCGGCCTGGCGGGCTTCCTCGTCGCGCCGGCGGGAGCGCTCGTCGCGGAAGAAGGTACACACCAGGGGGCCGCGCGCAGAGGGTACGGGCGTGTGCGTCAGCATGACGGGAATGGGGCTGCCGTCCAGGTGGAGGGCCACGATTTCGTAGTCCGAGCGCCGGCCCTGGAGCGCCAGGCCGGTGCGTACGCGGTATTCGTCCTGAAACTCCGCGGGAATCATCAGATCGGCGAGGCGTTGGCCGGCGCTGGCAGGCTGACCGTATCCGAAGACGCGCGTGAAGGCCTGGTTGACGCGGACCACGCGGTCGTCCGCGGCGGCCAGCGCGGCGGCCTTCGGCAAGCGCTCGAACAGCGCATCCAACTGGGAATTGCGTTCGCGCAGCCTGGCGATCCAGCAGACCAGCAGAACCACGGCGAGCAGCGCGCCCGAGGCGGCGGCCGGCGCGAGACTGCCAGCGGGCGAAGCGAGGGCCATGGCGGCGCCCATCAGGATGGCGGCGGCGGGCTTGGACCACCGGCGGCGCGCCGATTCGGCGCGGTCTGGGCCTTGCGCCCGGCCAGCCGCGGCCAGAAGCACGGCCCCAAACAGCACTCCTCCCGCGAGGGACAACCAGGGAACGGGCCATGCCCGGATCGCCGCGCTGCGCGCCAAGGTCAGCGCTGCGCCAAGCGATACGGCGCCGCAGGCCAGCCAGGCAAGCCGCGCGCGGCCGCGGGTGGCAGCCACGCACGCGGCCAGATCGAATGCGGTATAAGCTGCTAACGCGCCGGCCAAAGCCAAGACGGCATACGGCATAGAACCTCCCGCAGATTCGGCACTCCCTGTGGCGGGTGTAACATGCTCCTAAGCCGGGATCATCCAATGCGGCGATGCCGCCTATTTTGGCTGGAGGCTGCCACAGTCCGAGCTCAGCCACTTGCCGGTGATGGTGGTCCTTGAAGTTACGGTGCGGCCGTTCGCGGTGGTGGTGGTCCCGTTGATCTCACCCTTCATGCTGGTCGCATCGGCCGCCTGGAAGTGGCCGTCGCCGACGGTCTTCGACTTGCCGTTGTTACACTCTATGTGAAACTCCATGGATCCCGGCGCCGAACTGGTAATGGTGCGCTTGCAGGAGCTGTTGGGACGGTCGTCGAAGCCCTGCGCCTTCTTCAGCATATCGGCGGTCACACAGGACTTGAAGGTGCGCGGGGCCATGACCCCTTTGAAGGCCGCTTCCACCTGGGCGCGCTGTTCCGGAGAGAGCTTGGCCAGCATATCCGCCGACATGCCCGGCATGCCGGGCGACTGTATGGTGACGGTGTCTTCCCAAAGCCCCAGTTTGACGTTCAGCAGCGGCGTGACATCGGCGGCGCGGCAGACCAGCGGCGCCAGCGCCAGCAGGGCGGATACAATAAGGTTCTTCACAGTAGTCCTCCACGATTGTAGGCCGCGGTGCGCTGGCCGTCAAGAACTTACAGCTTTCCCATATCCACCAGCGCGCGGCGGCTGGCCCATTCGGCGCCGACTTCGGCCACCACGATGCGGTCGCCATCGTCGAGGAAGCGGCGCAGCACCTCCTTCAGCTCCGACGCCGTGTAGGTGCTGCGAAGCGCCCACTGGTTGTCGAGCACCTGCCGGGCGTCCAGGGTGCGCAGGCGTTCGCGCAGCGAGCGGTAATCGCCGGACTGGAAAAGATTGCACGTTACCAGGTAAAGTTTGAGAGCCATCTCATGGATTATTCTACTCCGAAAGCGAACAAACGGCGAAAACGTGCGATGGAAATGGCCGGAAACCACCAGCGGTGGCGGAGGACGGCCAGCTCCGCGGCGGGAGCGGGCTTTCGATCCCGCGAGTTCTCATTTGGCGAACGATTTGCAAGAAAAAGCGCGGCGCCGCCGGCGCACGGCGGCCGCAAACTGGAGGAGATATGAAGACCAGATTACTCGGCATCCTGTTACTGGCCGGAAGCTCGCTGCTGGCCGCGCCGCGCGTGTTTGTGGGCGTGGGTTTTGGCGGATATGCGCCGCCTCCCGTGCCGGTGGTGAGGTACGTTCCGCCGGCGCCGGGGCCGGGCTACGCATGGGTGGGTGGTTACTGGTATCCCTCGGGCCCGCGCTGGGCCTGGAGAGCGGGTTACTGGGCGCGTCCGCCGTATGCGCGGGCCTACTGGGTGGGGCCGCGCTATTTCGGACACCGCTATTACCGCGGATACTGGCGCCGCTAGTGTGCCGTCCCAGATTAGAATTGACCAATACGGAGTGGGGCGGCCAATCCTGGCCGCAGCCGCCTTTCTGGCGGCGGAGCCCGCTGAAAGCGGGGCTCGCGGGCTGAATAGCCCGCCCCACACCCTGTAAAATGCTGAGCGGGACGGGATACTGGTAAGTGGGCGGAGACCGGTTAGTTCCCGGTCCCCGAGCTGGTCACCGGCCGGCCGCCCTGGTCTGCCGGCTTGCGCGGCGGCTGGGGCTTGGGCAGCGGCTTGCGCGGCAGCATCTCATCCCGCGTAGCGGCATCGTAAACCACCGCGGCCATGATGGCGGAAGCCTCCATCAGATCGCCGGCCTGCAGGTGATCGTAGACATCGGCGCTGGAGTGATGCGTCTCGGACGAATAGTCCAGGGGATCCTGGATGAACTGGAAGCCGGGCAGTCCCACGGCATCGAAGGATTGGTGGTCGGTGCCGCCGGTGTTGCGGATGGTGACGGTATCGGCGCCGTAATCCTTGAACGGCTCCAGCCAGGCCTGGAAGATGGGGCGCATCATATCGTTGCCCTGCAAATAGACGCCGCGAATCTTCCCGGTGCCGTTGTCCAGGTTGAAGTAGCCGGAGAGGCGCGCGTGTTCGGGCTTGAGGGCCATGGTTTCGCGATCGGCGAAGTGCTCCTTGACGTAGGCGCGGGAGCCCAGCAGCCCCTGTTCCTCGCCGGTCCACAGCGCCAGGCGCACGGTGCGGGCCATTTTCAGGTCCAGGGCTTTCAGCAGGCGCATGGCTTCCAGCACCACGGCGCTGCCGGCGCCGTTATCGGTGGCGCCGGTGCCGCCGGTCCACGAATCCAGGTGCGCGCCCAGCATGACCAGTTCATCCTTGCGGGTCGTGCCGGGCAGTTCGCCGGTCACGGTGAAGGAGTCCTGGGTGTCATCCAGTAACTTACTCTCAATGTCGAATTCCAGGGTGACCGGAATTTTCTTTTCGATGAGGCGGGCGATGCGGTTGTACTGTTCCACTTCCAGGGCGGCGGAGGGCGGCGGCAGGGGCTTCTTAGGGTCCTGGGAGCCGGCGGCGGCGCCGAACACGATGCCGCTGGTGGCGCGATAACTGGGAGTCAGGGTGACCAGCACGCCTTCATCGGCGAGAAACTGGTTCACCTTATCGCGGAACTTCTCGCGCGCAACGCGATCGAAGGGCTGCCGGGGGGGCGCTCCCGGCACGAGCGGAATGGGATTGGCGAAGGGCGAGCGCGCTCCCGGATCGGGCGCCAGCATTTCGGAAGTAAGTTCGGCATCCGTGTACCGCTTCAGGTCGGGCTCGGTTTCCGATACCAGGGGCCGGGGATCTTCGAGCAGGGCGATCTTGCCCTTGAGCTTGCCTTTCAGCTTCTCCATGTCGGCGTCGGTCTTGATGACGGCCATGACGGGTTCGGCGGAGACGGGGCCGTGGGTGCCGGGGGACCAGGGCCGCGCGAAGCCCACCAGGGGCGTGAACTGGGGTTCCTTCTGCTGGGCGACGAAGCGCACGCAGGTCCAGCCGCGGCCGAAGGGACCCCACTTTTCCATGCCGGGGTTGGCGATGCCCCATTCGGTCATGCGCCGGACGGCCCACTCGGCGGCGGCCTTCAAGCCGGGCGATCCGGTCAGGCGCGGCCCGTAGACGTCGGTCAGATAGAAGGCGTTTTCCATGACCTTGGAATTCTGGAGTTCCTCGGCCTTGATGCGGTTTACGGTGTAGAGGTCCACCTTTTCCTGCGCCAGCAGGAAAGGCGCGAGCAGAAACAGCGGCAAAGATTTCATGGTGCAGATGAGATTATCACAATCCGCGCGGGCAGGGCGGCGGGTAATTTGCGGGACTTGAGGGCGCGCGGGCACGCCTTCCAGCCGGCGGGCGATCCTGGCCGCGCTAAGATAAATGGGAATGGCCCACCGCCTGAAAACGCTCTACCGCAAACTCGGGCGCATCGAAAAGACATTCCTCATCCTGGTGGCGCTGGCCGTCGTGCTGGCCTACGCGCTGCCTTCCTCCGCGATCAGCCTGTTGGTCACCTTCGCGGCCTGGATCGCCGGCATCGTGGTGGCCATCCGGCTGGCGCGCACCGGCGTCAGAAAACTCATCTGGCGCCTGCGCAACCGCCTCATCGTGGCCTACGCCTTCATCGCCATGGTGCCCATCGTGCTGATCCTGGCGCTGGTGCTGGTCAGCGCCTACGGGCTCACCGGCCAGATCGCACTGTACCTGATCAACTCCGAACTGGACCGCCGCGCCACCATTCTGCGCGGCGCCGCCGGCTCCATCGCCGAGGCGCCCGCGGAACGGCGCCCGGAGGTCATGGCGCGCACCTACGGCTTCATCCAGCGCTTCTTTCCTTCCCCGGAAATCCTGGTGAACGACGGCGGCGAGCACTGCTATCCGGTATCGTGCGGCATCGGCGCGCCACCCGCCGGATGGAAGGACACCCACGGCATCATTGTTAAGGACCGCCAGCTCTATGGCTGGGCGCTGGTGGCGTCGGACCATGGGCAGGTCGTGGTCATGGCGCCGCTCAGCCAGGACTTTCTTTCGAACCTGGTGCCCGGCATCGGCCAGGTGAACTTCCGGGACTTCTCCGAATCTTCCGCCGCCCCGGAGAGCGCCGCGGGAATGCCGCCGCCCTCCGCCGCCGCGCGCGTTCCGCCCAGGAATAACTTCCTCGACTTCCAGGTGAATTGGGGCTCCCTGGTGCCGGTGATGTTCTGGAACTCGCCGGGCGGCAGGAACAACCGCGGCCTGCTGCTGGTCCACACGCGCATGTCCGCGGTGCTCAGCACGGTATTCGGCAACAACATCGCGCTGGGCGACATGGCCTACGGGCAGGTCATCTGGGGCGCGTTCCTGGTTACGGTCACGCTCTTCCTCATCGTCGAGCTGGTGTCGCTGGTGATCGGCGTTTCCATCTCGCGCACCATCACCAGCGCGGTGCACGAATTGTACCTGGGCACGCGGCGCGTCAAGGAGGGCGACTTCTCGCATCGCATTCCGGTGCGCGGCAGCGACCAGCTCGCCGAGCTCGGCGCGTCGTTCAACACCATGACCGAAAACCTGGAGCGGCTCATCGTGGTGGCCAAGGAAAAGGAGCGCCTGCAGTCCGAGCTGGAAATCGCGCGCGAGGTGCAAAGCCAGCTCTTCCCACCCCAGGAAGCGCCCAGCCTGGTAACGCTGCAGATCACCGGCGTGTGCAACCCGGCGCGGGTGGTCTCGGGCGACTACTACGATTTCGTGCGCTTCGATTCCAGCCTGGCCTTCGCCATTGGCGACGTGGCCGGCAAAGGCATTTCGGCGGCCCTGCTGATGGCCAGCATCCAGTCCACTATGCGCATGCAGCTCACCACCGGCATGCCCGCGCCCGCCAACGGCGGCTCGGGGCATCTGTCCACGGCCACCATGGTCTCCCGCCTGAACAAGCTGCTGTATGCCAACACCTCGCCGGAAAAGTACGCCACCTTTTACTTTGCGCTTTACGACGAAACGAGCCAGACCCTGCGGTACACCAACGCCGGGCACCTGCCGCCCATCCTGCTGCGCAAGGGCGTGCCCGAGCTGCTGCAGGTGACCGGCACGGTGGTGGGCGCCTTCCCCTTCTCGCGCTACGAGGAAAAACAGGTGCAGCTTTCCAGCGGCGATGTGCTGGTGGCTTACACCGACGGCATCGTCGAGCCCGAAAACGAATACGGCGAGATGTTCGGCGAGCAGCGGCTCACCGACCTGCTGTCCAAGAACGCCGAGCGCGAGTCCGCCGAGATCATCGCGCGCGTCATCGAGGCCGTCGATCAGTGGACCGGCGCGGCCGCGGAATTGCAGGACGATATGACTATCCTGGTGGCGAGGCGGCCATGAAAGCGCTGACCGCCGCGCAGATGCGCGAGGTGGACCGCCGCACCATCGAAATGGGCATCCCCGGCGTGGTGCTGATGGAGAACGCCGGGCAGCGCGTGGTGGACCTGCTGGCGGAGAAGTTCGCGCCGCTGGCCGCGCGGCGCATCGTGATTCTCTGCGGCAAGGGCAACAACGGCGGCGACGGCCTGGTGGTGGCGCGCCAGCTTTTTACGCGCTTCCAGCCGCGCGCTCTGCACGTGGTGCTGCCGGCCGCGCCGGAGGAGTTGCGGGGCGACGCGGCCTGCAACTACCAAATGCTGCGGGTGTGCGGCTGTCCCGTGGCGCGCGAGATTCCCGCCGAAGCGCGCCTGGCCGCCATCGTGGTGGACGCGCTGTTGGGCGCCGGCATCCGGGGTCCGGCCGCGGGCGTCATGCTCGACGCCATTCGCGAAATCAACCACGGCTTTCCGCTCGCCCAGGTGGTGGCCGTGGACATCCCCTCCGGCATGCCCAGCGACGCGGGCCATCCGATGGGCGAGCAGGCCCGCGCCGATTACACGGTCACCTTCACGGCCCCCAAGCCCGCCCACGTGCTGCCGCCGAATTGCGATGCCGTGGGCCAACTGCGCGTCGCGCCGATCGGCAGCCCGCCTTCGCTCTACGATGCGGACCCGTCCATCCGGCTGTCGCTGATCCAGCCGGACATGTTCGCCGCGCTGCTGGCGCCGCGCGCGCGCGATGGCCACAAGGGCAGCTACGGCCACGTGCTGGCGATCGCCGGCTCGCGCGGCAAAACCGGCGCGGCGGCCATGTGCGGCATGGCCGCGCTGCGTTCCGGCGCTGGCTTGGTGACGGTGGCCTCGGACGCTTCCGCCATCCCGGTGATCGCCGGCCACGCCGCGGAATTGATGACCGAGCCGCTCGAGGAAAGCCGCCTCTCCGCCCTCGCCGCGAACAAGGACGCGATCGCCATCGGACCCGGGCTGGGCACGCTTCCGGAAACCGCGGCCATGGTCCGCCGCGCCTTCGCCGAATTCCCCCAGCCCATGGTGGTGGATGCCGACGCGCTGAACGCCCTCGCGGGAACCGCTTGGACCGGCCGCGGCAAGCTGCGCGTGCTCACCCCGCATCCCGGCGAGATGGCCCGCCTGTGCGCGGCCACGGTCGCCGCCATCGCCGCCGATCGCGTAGCCGCCGCGCGCGATCTGGCCACCGCGCGCCAAGCCGCCGTGGTGCTGAAGGGCCAGCGCACCCTGATCGCCTTCCCGGATGGCCGCGTCTGGATCAATCCCACGGGCACGCCCGCCATGGGCACCGGCGGCACGGGCGATATCCTCAGCGGCATGCTGGCTGGCTTCCTGGCGCAGTTTCCGCTCCAGCAGGACCTGGCCATCGCCGCCGCGGTCTACCTGCACGGCCTAGCCGGCGAGTTGGGCGCCGCCGCCCTGGGCGAAAAATGCCTGATCGCCACCGATCTGCTCCGCTACCTGCCGGCCGCCCTGGAGGAGTGTGCCCGTTTTCCGCACCGCCTCTGAAGAGGAGACCATCGCCCTCGGCGCGCGCCTGGCGCCGGCCCTGCCCCGCGGCGCCGCCGTCTTGTTGATCGGCAACCTGGGCGCGGGCAAGACCACCCTGGCCAAGGGCATCGTCCAAGGGTTGGGCGCCGCGCCGCCCGAGGAGGTCTCCAGCCCCACGTTCACCCTGATCCACGAATACGGCGCGCCGCCCGCCGTCTACCACGTGGATCTCTACCGGCTGGAAAGCGCCAGCGATGCCGCCACCCTGGGCCTCGACGAACTGTTCGACAGCCCCGCCCTGGTGCTGGTCGAATGGGGCGAGCGCTTTCCCGAACTGGTGCCGCCGGGCGCCATCGAAATCCGCCTGCGTGCGCTCGACGGCGACCAGCGCGAGATCGATCTGCGGCAGCCTGCGCCGGGCGGCGCGCCGGGTCCCGGCCTATAATCGGGGTTGTGGAGAGCCCGCCTCCAGTCGCAACCCTGATCGTTATCTGGATTGCAGGCATCCTGGCGGCGCAGCCAAGCCCGCCGCCGGAAGTCCGCGCGAGCAGCCGCCCCTATATTCCGGCGCCGTACGTTCTGCGCGTGCAAACGGACCTGGTGGAGACCGGCGTAGTCGTGCGCGACCGGCGCGGACGGCCCGTCGGCGGCCTGACCGCGGACGATTTCAAGATCTTTGACGACGGCAATGCGCGGGAGATTGCGGGCTTTTCCGTGGAAACCGCCTTCGCCAATGCAGTGCTGCCGGCGCCGGGCCAGCCGCGGCCGGCCGCGCCATCGGACGCGCGCATGAAAACGGCCGCGCCTCCCGGCGCGCGAATCCGTTATGTCGCGCTGCTCTTCGACGACGTCAATACCAGCCAGGGCGACCTGGGCCACGCGCGGGAGGCCGCCGGGCGGTTCCTCGGCGAAGCCGCGCTGCCGGGCGATCGGGTCGGGATCTTCACCACCTCCGAAACCTCCAGCACGCCTTTCTCCCGTGACACGGCGGCGCCGATGCGCGCCATACAGGAACTGCGCGCGCATCCGCGCATGGACGCCAATGGAATCGCGCCCTGCCCGCGCATCACGCCATACCAGGCCTATCTGATTGTCAGCCTGGATCTGACCGCCTTGCAGAGCGCGTTGGATGAAGCGCACCTGTGCGCGGACAGCTCGGAGCCCGGCATGGGCAAACGGCTGAGCTCGGCCCTGGTCCCGAGCGATATCACCGCGCAGATGGTCCGCGTTCAAGCGGAGCAGACCTGGGACCAGGCCAGAACGGTCTCGCAGGTGACGCTGGATGCCATTGACCGCGTCGTCGGTGAACTGGGCAAGATGCCCGGCGAGCGCATTGTGCTGCTGGCGTCCGCCGGATTCCTCGCGGGTACGCTGGATGCCGCTCAGAACCGCATCGTCGACCATGCGCTGGCCGCCCGGGTGGTGATCAATGCGCTGGATGCCAAAGGTCTGTTCTCCGGCGCCACGGCGCGCACGCCGGACCAGTTGCAATACCTGCAGGCACTGCCCGCCACCACTCAGATGTTCGAGGCCGGCACCCGGTTGAGCCGGTTGGAGACGGCCAACAGTCCGCTGATCAACCTCGCCGGAAGTACGGGGGGCTCGTTCTTTCACAATAGCAACGACCTCGCGCAGGGGTTCCAGGAGTTGGCGGCCGTCCCGGCGGTCGTGTACAGGCTTGGTTTCCGTCCCTATGAAGGCAATGTGGGACGGCTTCACCGGCTGCAGGTCAAACTCGCCAAGCCGGGTTCTTACACGGTCCAGGCGCGGCCGGGATACTTCGCCCTGCCCCAGGCGCCGGGACCCGCGACTGCCGCTGACATGCGGCGCCGGAGGCTGGATCGGGAAGTGCTTGCGAGCGACGAACCAGCCGAGTTCCCGGCAAGCGTGACGGTCGCAACGGCCAAGCCGGGCGGTGGCCACCGGCTCGTTTGGATTTCAGTCCACGTCGACCTAAGGCACCTTACTTTTACCAACCGGGACGCACGCCGCGTGCAAGGACTCACTTTTGTCAGCGCACTCATCGACGGGCAGGGGACCATCGTTGCGGCCAAAGAAGGGCGCATGGACCTGGATTTAAGCGGGACCACTTTCGCGCGTCTCGAGGAGACCGGACTGAACGCACGCCTGTCGATCGAGGCGCCGCCGGCGGGGCCGTATCGGCTGCGCGAGGTCGTCCAGGAAGATGTAGACGGAAAGCTGGCCGCCTCGAAATGGATGGTCGAGATCCCGGAATAGTGGCGTGTAACTCCTTCCTGGTGATGCAACGCCGGGTGCTCCCACCACTCCCGGTAGTGGTGTCAACCTGGCGCCACTACCTCCGCCCGAGGGTGGTATAATTATACATTAAGTTGAATACTTATCCAAATGTCCCACGTCGCCGGAATCGCCGGATATCGCGGCTATAGCGGAGCCGAACTCGTCCGCATCCTGGCCCGCCACCCGCACGTCGCGCCGGTGCTGCTCGACCACCGCGACGACGCCGCCGGCGCGCCCCGCCACGCTCCGTGTACGCCCGAAGCCGTGCGCGCCGCGGGGATCTCCCTGGTTTTCCTGGCCACGCCGCCCGAAGTATCCATGGAACTGGCGCCCGCCATGTTGGCCGCCGGGGCCAAGGTGGTCGATCTGAGCGGAGCTTTCCGCCTGCGCACGCCGGCCGCCTACACGGCCTGGTACAAGGCCCCGCACACGCAGCCCGAGTTGCTGGCCGAGGCGGTCTACGGCCTCCCCGAGTTCTGCCGCGGCCGCATCCCGTCGGCGCGCCTGGTGGCGAATCCGGGCTGCTATCCGACGGCGGCCAATCTGGCCATCCGGCCGCTGCTGGAAGCCGGCGTGGTGGATCGCGCTGCCGGCATCGTGTGCGACGCCAAGTCCGGCGTGAGCGGCGCGGGGCGCAAGCCCAGCCTCAAGACGAGCTTCTGCGAAGTCACCGGCAACTTCTCCGCCTATTCCGTCCTGCACCACCGGCACGTGCCGGAGGTGCTGCTGACTTCCGGCCTGGAGGAGCGCGAGTTCAGCTTTACGGCGCAGCTTCTGCCGGTGGATCGCGGCATCCTCGAGACCATCTATTTCCGCACCGCCCGGCCCGTCTCCGCCGCCGGCCTGCTGGACATCTACGCGCAACGCTATGCCGGCGAAGCCTTCCTGCGGCTCTATCCGGCGGGCCACCTGCCGGATCTGCATGCCGTGGCGCACACCAACTATTGCGATATCGGCGTGACTGTGGACGAGTCTACCGGGCGCGCCGTGGTGGTGAGCGCCATCGACAACCTGGTCAAGGGCGCCGCCGGGCAGGCCGTCCAGAACATGAACCTGCTGCTGGGCTATGCGGAGACGGAAGGGCTGCTATGAAGCGCAAAGGGGCGCTGGCCGCGCACCGTTTTGCGCGAGTTCCTCAAAAGCTGCTGGTGAAGCTGGGCGGCACGCTGCTGGATGGGGACTCGACGCGCGCCCGCCTGGCGGCGGAGATCGCGGCCGCGGCGCGCGCCACACAGGTCGCCGTGGTGCACGGCGGCGGCAAGCAGTTGACCCGCCACTTGGCCGGGCTGGGCGTCGAGAGCCGGTTCGTCGACGGCCTGCGGGTGACCACGCCGGCCGTGCTGGAGGCCGTCATCCAGGTGGTGGCGGGCAGCGTCAACCGGCAACTGGTGGCCGCGCTCAACCGGGCGGGCGCGCGCGCCGTGGGGATTTCCGGCATCGACGCGGGCCTGGTGGAGGCCGAGCAGATGGATCCCGCCCTGGGCAGCGTCGGCAGCGTGACGCGCGCCGATCCGGCGTTGCTGGACGCGCTCTGGGCCGCCGGATTCCTGCCCGTGGTGGCGTGCATGGCGGGCGGCCGCGAGGGCCGCTGTTACAACGTCAACGCCGACCAGATGGCGGTGGCCTGCGCCGCTGCGTGCGGCGCCGGCAGCCTGATCTTCCTTACCGACGTGGAAGGCGTCCTGGACGGCTCCGGGCGGGTCCTGCCGCTACTGGACCCGGCCGCCGCCGAAGCGCTCATCGCCTCCGGCGCCGCCACCGGGGGAATGCTGGCCAAACTCAGGGCCGCGGGCCACGCCCTGCGCCTGGGCGGGCCGCGGGTGCGCATTGCGCCGGGCGCGGCCGAACGCGTGCTCGAGCGCATCCTGGCCGGCGAGCAGGTGGGCACGCTGCTGGCCGCCGAGGAGGTTCCAGTCCCATGATCAGCGCCCTTACCGAAGACCAGATCGGCGAACACGGCGGCGCGCGCCCGGGCCTGGCCGCCCGCAAAGCCGCCATGCACGATATCGGACCGATTCTGGAGCTCATCAACGCCTACGCCGCCCAGGGCATCATGCTGCCCCGCACCGAACTCGAGGTCTCCGAGGACATCCGCGATTTCTCGGTCATCGAGACGGGCGGCCGCATGGTCGGCTGCGGCGCTCTGCATTTCTACTCGCCCTCCATCGGCGAGATCCGCTCGCTGGCCGTGGCCGGCGAATACAAGACCCACGGCATCGGGCGGCGGCTCATCGAGGCCCTGGTCCAGGAGGCCGGCGACTACTCGCTGGCGGCGGTTTTCGCGTTCACCTACGTGGCCGGGTTCTTCCGCAAGATGGGTTTCGAAGAGGTGGAGCGGGGCGAATTGCCGCTGAAGGCATGGAAGGATTGCCTGCGCTGCCCCAAATTCCAATGCTGCGACGAAATCGCCGTGCTTAGGGTTCTGCGTCCCGAGTACTGTAGACATTTTCAACAGGAAGCGCTCCCCCCGGACTTCCCGTTGATCCAGTTACCCGTGCCACGCCGGCCCGAGTAGGGATTACCCCTCATTTGAGGGGTACCAAACACCCCCTAAAAGAGTGGTCTAAATATTTGCCGAGAAATTCGACGCTCGTTGTAATATACTCTAGAAGAGGATAATCCAGTCTCAAATTACTAAAACTGAGGAATCATGCGAGCCCAAACGGTTGATGTGAAATCATCGAATGGCCGGGTGCTATGCTGCACCGTCTTTCGCCCCGGCGGCAAGAAGTTGCTGGCGAAGGGCCATGTGATCAGCGAGGACGATATCAGGGTCCTCGAATCCGAAGGCATGCAGACGATCTGGGTCACCGAGCTGGAAGACGGCGAGGTCGGCGAAGACGATGCGGTGTGCGCGGTGGCCAGCGAGATGGGCTGCGGCAGTTTCGAGATCCGCCTGGCCGCGGGTGGCCGCGCCAATCTGCAGGCGACCGAGCCCTGCTGCGTGCTGGTGGACGACGAGTTGCTGAAGCAGATCAACTGCACGGCCAGCGTGGTGATCGCCACGGCGCTGAATTTCAGCTTCGCCACCGCCGGCCAGCGCATCGCCACGGTGAAAAGCGCGCCGTTCGCGGTTTCGCGGGAGCAGTTGGATGCCGTGGTGGGGATCTTGAAGGAGCGCGGCCCCATCCTGCAGGCCAGGCCCATGCGCAGCCCCACGGTGGGAGTCTTGTACACCGATCCGCTGAACGGGGAGCGCGCGCGTCAACTGTTTGAAAACATCATGCGCCAGCGCCTGGAGCGCTTCGGCATGGCGCCGGGCATCACGGTTTCCTGCACGGAAGACGAGGCCTCCGTCGGCAAGGCCCTGCAGCAACTGCTGCGGTCGAAGCCGGCGGTGGTCCTGATTGCGTCCACTACGGCGCCGGCCGGTCCGGAAGACGTGGTGGGACGCGCCATGGAGAAGGTAGGCGGGCACATGGAGCGCTTCCTGGCCCCGGTCGAGCCGGGCAACCTCCTGCTGCTGACCTATAAGGACGACGTGCCCATGATCTCGGCGCCGGGCTGCTTCCGCTCCGCCAAGCTCAACGTGGTAGACTTGGTCCTTCCTCCGCTGCTGGCGCGTTACCGGGTCTCAGGCTGGGAGGTGGGCTGCCTGGGACATGGGGGTTTGTTGGGTTAATCGCGGTCTCCTCCACCCCTGTGGGTCGCCACCTCCGAGCAACCCACGGGGTTCCTTTGCCGGGCGCTCTCGCGGGCGCCCGGCTTTTTTTCGTGGGGCAAAGGAAACTCGCGCAAAACGGTGCGCGGCTCGCGCCGCTGGAATCTCACGAATTCCTGCCTGTATCCAAGTTCCCTTCCGGTATGGCCGCTCCCCGGGCCCCGGTTTGACGCCCCAATCTTGCCGGTTACTGATCCCCGGTACTCCTCGGTGCCGATTTTTGTTGACGGCGCGGCCCGTTTGACGTACTATAACTCCAAGAACTCAGAGGAACGGTATGGTGCATTACAAAGCGGCCACACACACACACACACACACACACACACACACAGATCGCGTTGATGGCCGCCGCGCTGTTCGCTGCCGCGGCGCTGCGGCTGCAGGCCCAGCCGAGCGTTCTGACCTCGCAGTATGGCAACATGCGACAGTCGTATAACTCCCAGGAGAGCGTGCTCGTTTCCTCCAGCCTGCAGAGCGTAATCGCACCGGCGGCGTTCTCCGGGGGCCCGGTGCTGGCAATTGATAAAGCGCCTAACGGTTCTACGAACCAGGTGTTCGCGCAGCCTTTGTATGTTCCAGGCATTACCGTAAACTCCAGTTTCCAGCAGAACTGTCAGGACCTGACAATCGGTGGCCAACCCGCATGCAATATGCTGGTGGTGGCAGCCCTCGGCGGAGGTATCTATGCCTTCAACGCCGGCGACACGGCTCACTCCGGCGGCGCGGGGGCCGGTAACCTCATTTGGAGCCGCAACACGCAGGTCTTTCCCACCGGCAGGGGCACAACCAACTACCTCTGGTACGACGACTGCGGGAGTGGCGCCTCCCCCGGACCCTCGGCGCCGCCCAACGGCATACCCTACGGCGTGCCTTTCGCCGGTATTGTCTCGACTCCGGTGATCGATACCACCACCACCAGCGGCGCCTACTACATGTATGTCACGAGCCTTTGCGAGACCAACACCGGGACCGGGAACCAGGCTTGGTATATCCATAAGATTGACTTGACCACGGGTTACGACGTCGTGTCGCCCGCCCCCCAGATCACGGGCTACTCCTTTGGATCTTACCAGCCCGATAACTTTGTCAACACCAGTCCGCCCTGCCCCGTAGCGGACGAATACTGCATCGGTTTTGTGCCCTGGGAGACCCTGCAGCGCCCCGCGCTGCTGGAGGCGCCCGTCCCGGCGGTGACCGGCGTCAACCCGGTCATCTATGTAGGATTCGGTTTTGGCGAGACCTCCGAGGCCGGTCAGCCGTACCACGGATGGCTTTTTGGTTACAACGCCAGCCTCTCCCAGCAGTTCGCCTTCGCCACCACGACCGCAGGGCCGGTTAGCCTCAGCGGAGCGAACAACCCGAACTGGCCCGCGTGCAATTTCAACTGCTCCTGTACGGGCACTAGCTGCACCACCACTAAAGGGCCGGTGGCCACCTCCTGTATCGCGGGCAACGGCAGCCAGAGCTATCAATCGTCATACAACTTCTGCGGTCACGCCGCGGGCTTGTGGATGTCGGGCAGAGGCGGAGCCGCAGCCACCGACGGGCAAAACGTGTCCCATGCGTACTTCGGCATCGGCAACGGGTCTTTCCAGCAGAACCTGAATAGCGGCGCCGGATCGCTGCTCAACCCCATTACGGATTGGAGTGAGAGTGTAGTCGACTTTACCATTTCGTCCAGCTCCATTAGCCCGGCCCCAACCGAGTACTTCACGCCCTACAGCAACCCCGTCCAGGCGCAACTGCTTGGCGCGGCGGCAGGCATCAACCCGGTTCCCTACACCTTCGAGGGGATGAACCAGAACGATTTTGACATGTCGGTCGGCGGTATCCTCCTCTACAGCGATCTCGCCGGCAATCACCGCCTGGTGACCGTCGATAAGGCCGGGTATGGCTACGTTCTGAAGCGCGGCAATTTATGTGGGTCCCCAAGCTCCGCTTGCTATCCCAACTACCCCGGCGGGAAGGCTGGTTTTCTGACCGGCGACCCGGGAAGCCTGTTCACCTTCGGGGCCAACCTGTCGCAATGCCAGGATCTAACCGCCCCGGACCTCTGCCACCGGATCACAAGTCTGGCGATCTACCCTGACGGCTCGCCGAATCAATATCTCTATTTCTGGCCTCACGGCGAGACCATGACCGCGCTCCAACTCTCCGATGCCTCCAACCAGCCTGGACCCGGCTCGATCTCCTCATCCGCGGGCATCACAGTTACGGGCACGAGTTGCACATCCGGCTGCCCATGTTCCACGGGCGCTTGCTTTACACACACCGTAATCCCCGGAGACACCATCGTCGCTGGTGGCCAATCCCAAACCATCACCCAGGTCGCGAGCGACACGCAGCTCACCGTCTCGCCCGGCTTCAGCCCTAACCTAAGTGGGGCGGGTTGGCAATACGCGGGATACTTTATTAATCCTATACGGGATAACACTGTCGCGGCAGATAACATCTTTTACCCCGGCGCGTCGGTGGTGGTCACGTCCAACAGCGGCTCGGGGGGAACCGCGTGGGACTTGGCGACCGTCGGCGTCAGCGGCAAAGCCCGAGGGTCGCTCTACGCTTATGACGCAGAGACCCTCTCGCTCCTCTGGTGCAACAACGGCTCGGGATCCCCCTGCGACAACAGCAGCACATTTACCGCCGCCAGGTTCGCATTACCTACTGTAGTGAACGGGTATGTCTATATTCCAACGGCGGGCATTTCGAGCATGACTGGATCGTCCTGCAGCGCGACTTCGCCCTGCTCAGGGATCGCAGTCTACTCCGGGCATTAGCCGAAGCCGAGACTCTTCCGGCAAGGAACACACATGACAAATTGCAAACAACTGCTTTGGCGCGTTTCTCCGATTGCTCTCGGGCTGTCGCTGATCGCCGCGCATGCGGCCACCCAGCCGGTCTTTCACGTGATTTCGAACCTGGCCGGCTACGATCAACCCGGTGGCTTACTGGAGGGATCGCCTGGCGTCTTCTACAGCGAAGGCGCGGTTCCGGGCTCCACGATTCAGTTGGCATTTTCCATCACGTCGCAAGGCGTCGCCACCACGCTGGCTAGCTTCCAGGGAAATGCGGTAAACATACAGTCGCTCCTGGTGAGCGCGTCCAACGGCCGGTTCTACTCAACCGTCGAGACAAGCTCGGAACCCGCCACCGTGTTCTCGGTGAACGCTTCTCCGGGAAGCCAGCAGGTGTATGCGCTGCAGAATTTTGTTCCGTCATTTAGCCAGAACCTCCCCGATGGCGTTCTCCTCGGAGTTGCCGGGGGGAATGCGGACTATCTTGTCACCGGTTCGCTGGACGGCGTGGTCACTCCCATCTACCAGTTCCCCGCCAACCAAGTCCTTCCGACGCGTGTAATCTATGCCACCGACGGGAATTACTACGGCGTCGAGGAAGATACACAGGATTCGGCCGGCTATGCCTACCGCGTCACGCCGTCCGGCGTCCTTACCGCAATCTATACTTTCGCCAGCGGCACGTTTAGAGGTTATGGCACGCTACCCCTTCTTCAAGCCAACGACGGCAACCTGTACGGGGGCACCATCGCGGGCGGGGTATACGGTTTCGGCAGCATTTACAAGCTCACGCTGGATGGTCAGTACACGCTGCTCCACTCCTTTCCCAAGGGCAAGGCGGCCGGCGGCCCGACCGGGTTGATCGAGGCCAGCGACGGGAATCTCTACGGCGCGGCACAGGATGGGAGCGGCTTCGGCGAGATCTTTCGCATCACCAAGTCGGGGCAATACTCGACCATCTATGTCATGAGCAACGGCAATGACGGTGTCTGCCCGTGCTGGCTATTGCAGGGCAGCGACGGCTTGATTTACGGAGTGGCGCACGCCGGCGGCAGCGAGGGCGCCGGATCGTTCTTCTCGCTGGATCTGGGGCTGGCGAAGCCCAAGCCGTGGACCCAGCATTTCGGTCCGCAATCGGGGCCGGCTGGCGCCCGTGTGAGCATCTGGGGGACCAACCTGCTCTCGGCAACGGTGACGTTTAATGGCGTGCCGGCGGTCGACGTCTCCAACAGCGGCTCGAATTACATCTGGGCTACGGTTCCGGCGGGCGCCACCACCGGGCCGCTGACGGTCACCACGCCCGGCGGGTCGATCACTACCCAGGATAGTTTCCGTGTGGACTAGCTTTCGACCCGCGCGGGTTCCGGAATTGACCGGCGGATGATGCGCTCAACCCACCGATTTGTAGCCGCCCCGCCGGCCGCCGTTCCTATTGAATAAAGCCGAGCTTCCTGAGCGTGTCCTCCGGCTCGTTGTCCTCGAACTGCGTCAGCGCCATCTTTTGGCGCCCGTTCAGCAGGGCCACTCCGGACGGCGCGTTGACGTAGGGGAAGATGGCTTTCAGGCGCATGTGGTCGGACGAGATCACCGCTTTCAAATGGGTGTCGTCGAGGAAGCCCTGCGCAAACTGCGGCACGTTGATGGGCACGGCCACCACGCGCGTATCGCCCCAGTTGTAGTGCGACATGCGCTTGGCTGCGTCCAGGCAGTGCAGGCACTCGGGGTCGAAATAGAAAATCAGGATCTTGCCGTGTTCCAGGGAATAGGGCTGGCCGTTCACCATGACGGTATCCGGCGCCTTGACGCCGGTCTGGCGCATGGCGGCCACCCCGTAGGAAGCCGCGGCAAACAGCGCCACCGCGCCCAGGATGGTCAGCGCGCGGCGCAGGTCTTGCGCGCGCCGGGCGCACACGCCGGCCAATACCGCCAGCGCCAGCATGACGCCATCGCGCACGAAGAAGGCCGGGCCCACCGCGCCCGCCAGCCCCAGCGACTCCAGAACCGTGCCCCAGACGCCGCCCGGCGACGGAAAGCAACTGCAATCCTTGCCGCTCAAGGCGGCGTAGTGCGAACCGATAAAGACGATGAAGGCCACCAGCATGCCGGCCGCCAGCCATGCCCCCCAGCGGCGGAAGCGCGGCGTCAGCAGCAGGATGGCGGTGAACGTTTCGGCGATCCCGAAGCCGATGGCCGCGGCCAGGCTCAGCCCTTGCGGCACGCGCGCCTCCGCCATGCGCACCGCCGCGCCGGAAGCGTCGGTCAGCTTCCAAAGCCCCGACACCAGAAACACCACCGCCAGCAAGATGGCGCCCACCCAGCTTAGAATCGTCTTCCAGCCTGGCGGCGCGATCTCAACCAGGGCATCCCGCGGCTGTGCCATACTGTCCATGGTGTCCATTTTAGCGAAATGATCGCCGCCCTTGTGCTCCTGCTGGCCGCCTTCGGCCGCGTCGATCTGATCGATGAGACCTTCGAGATTCCCGCCAACGACTGGCGCTACGTGGCGCGCCCCATTACGCGCGAGCCGGCCCTGGCCGATTGCGTGTTCCAGGCCGGCCGCCCGGATGCCCAGGTGCGCCTGGTGCTGCTTTCGCAGGTGGATCTGAAGCTTTGGCTGGTGGCGCGCGATCACGAGGAGATGGCCACCACTCCAGTTGGCCCGCGGGGTTTGCTGCGCATGCCCGTGCACGATCCGGACACCTACATCGCCATCGAGAACCGCGGCGCGCGGCCCGCCGGCGTGCGCCTGCGCGTATTCCTCGAGCAGCCCAACGTGCGCTATCTCTCGCGGCAACGGCAACTGGCGGTCATCCTGATCAGCTTCGGCGTGTTCTTCGCCATCGTGACGGTCTCCGCGCGCAGGCTGCTGAAAGCCCTCAGAAAATAAGCGCGTCCGTCACGCGGCCCGTTGGACCGCTTCGGCCGTGCGCCGGATATCCTCCGCGGTGTGCGCCGCCGAGAGGAAAGCGGCCTCGAACTGCGAGGGCGGCAGGTAGATTCCCTGTTCCAGCATGCGCCGGTGAAAGGTTGCGAAGCGCGCGGTATCGCAGCGTTTGGCCGATTCCCAATCGGTCACCGGCCGGTCCGTGAAGAACCACGTGAACATGGCCCCCACGCGGTTGGTGGTGGCGCCCGCGGGCGCCCCCCCCCACCCCGGGGGGGGCCAGTTCCCCTGGGTGGTGACCGGCCGGCCCGTGACCCCGTGGGGAGAGGCCCAACGCTGGGAGAACGCGCGCG
>VFSW01003968.1_pt1 | contig 22126 bp, 12 predicted proteins | sample 5358111 | NCBI WGS metagenome assembly VFSW01 (sample SAMN11554181, study PRJNA540505) | mine drainage metagenome | isolation source: sediment from site ElyBrook_90M | place: USA: Ely Copper Mine, Vershire, VT | collected 2017 | reverse complement strand
CCAGCACCATGATCGTCATGCTCCTCGGCCAGAGCCGCGTCTTCTTCTCCATGTCCAAGGACGGTCTGCTGCCCAAAGCCTTCAGCAAAGTCCATCCCAAATTCCGCACGCCGTGGATCTCTTCCATCACAGTGGGAGCGGTGGTCGCCGTCTTCGCCTCCACAATTCCCCTCGACAAACTCGGCGAGATGACCAGCATCGGGACCCTGCTGGCCTTCATCATCGTCTGCGCGGGCGTTCTGGTGCTGCGCGCACGCCGTCCAGACCTGCCGCGGCCATTCCGCGCGCCGTTCTCGCCCGCCACGCCCATCCTCGGGATCCTCATCTCGCTCGCCATGATGCTCGGCCTGCCTCTGATGACCTGGCTCCGCCTGCTCATCTGGCTCGTCATCGGCCTCGCAATCTACTTCGGCTACAGCCGCCACCACAGCAAACTCAACAAGCCCGCGAGGTAGGCAGGAGAACAACAAAGTGGACGAATATCAAAGGAGTGGCCCAAAGACCCCGAGGGCCGCCAGCAGAGAACGGGAACGGGCCACACTCCGCCTCTTACAGCAGCTCCTCAAACTCGAAAGTGAACAGGATTTTACCGAAGAATTGCGAAAGCAACTCGATATTACGCAGCTGCACTCGGCATACAAGCCAGCGCTTAAGATTTGGCGCGAGAAGCATCCCGTGCGTTGAGGGACCTGTCGAGGGCTGCATACTTCTCGTCGCGCTGGGCTTCCGTCAGTCCCAGGTCGTCGAAGTGGCCTTCGATCACCCGGTGCAACTCAGCCGCCAACTCTTCATCGGTTCGCCGCTTCGGCTTGACCTGAGGAATCGTCGCCATCTCGCACCTCGTCTAGCTAATAGTATCAAAATAACACCGTATGGGAATCCTTCCATGCGCCGTTCATGCAATCCTACAACGCCCCGCCCAGCAACCGCTTCAGCGCCGCAACATACTTCGCCAGCGGGTGGCCCACTCTAAGTTTTTGGAATCTTGATCCCCACAAAAAGCGGGTACCCCGTCCTTCGCATTTTTCTGGCGAAGGGCGGGTGCCAATAGGATGCGGCGGGCAGAACGGGTGCGATTGAGATTGTGCCGGAATGAACGACACAAAGACGAGCAGATTCGTCGGCGGTATGAGTTCGGATTTGGGTCGATGATCGACGGGTCGCGGAAGTTGGGCGTGCATCGGCGCATGGCGCGGCGGGCCGACGACGGCCTGCAAGAGTCAATTATTGGAATTGTGTCCCAGTTATCCTCAGCCGAGTGCGTCCGAGGGGCAAAATCGCGGTTCAGGAGGGAAGCAAAGGCGTTAGTCTTCATGCATGGCCGCTGCTTCGACCCCGGTTCCTGCCGGCCCTGGTCCCTGTTGGCACCGGGCAGCACACCAGACGACGATGACGAGGAAGACGCGTGCAATCCGTCTCTGCGCCTCTGCGGTCCTGCTTGGCGGCGCGGCGTTGGCTGCGTTCTCCGTTCGGCTGGAGGCGCAGGCTGCCGCACCGGGAGCGTCAAGTTCACTGCCGGCGATGCAGACAACCCAGATGGCAGCGCAGCCTAGTCCATCGGGAGCGCGGTCTGCACCGCCTTCATCGAAGGCCACTTTGCCCTCGACGCAGTCGCTGCTGGACAAGGCGTATGGGTTCGAGGCGCACGGCCGCATGGATCTTGCGGCGCAGACCTGGCAGCAACTGCTACAGATGGACCCCGACAACCCGGACGCTCTGGGCGGGCTGGCGCGCGCGGCCAAGGCGGAGGGCAACACGGCGCTGTCGCAGAGCTATCTTGAGCGGCTGCGGGCGGTGCAGCAAGGGACGGTACAGCAAGGGACGGTGCAGCAAAATGTACCGGGCAGCGGTGGGGCGGCGGTTCCGCGCACGCAGCAGAGCGTGCAGCGGAGCACGCAGTCGAGCGCACAGCAGAAGCAGATGGAGCAACTGCAGCAGGCGGGCGATCTGGCCGAGGCAGGGAAGTATGCGGCGGCGATGGCAATCTACCGCCAGGTAATGGGAGACACACCTCCGACCGGCGAGTGGTCGCTGGTGTACTACGAGACGGAATCGGCGACTGAAGACGGCCGCCCGCACGCGATCGCCGGCCTGCGCGCGCTGATGGAGAAGTATCCGGACGACGCGCGGTACCAGATTGCGCTGGGACGCATTCTGACCTACAACCCGAAGACGCGCGAGGAGGGGCGGAGGTACCTGGAGCGCTATCCGGCGGACCGGCAGGCGGATGAGGCGCTGCGCCAGTCGCTGCTGTGGGACTCGTCGGACCCGGCCTTTACCGGGGAGATTCGCTCGTACCTGGAGAAGCATCCCGACCCACAGCTTGCCGCTGCGTTGCAGGCGTCGCAGCCGCAGCCGCAGTCGCAGGAGACGGAACCCGTTACAACGATCTCGGCGCAGCCCGCTGGACAAACGCAGTCTGCCGGACAAGCGGTGGGGCCTATCGAAGCGCAGTCCGCGGTTGCTGCGCAGGCCACTGTGCCGGAGCAGTCCACGGTAAGTGGGCCGCACACAGCCCCGGCGACCCCCAATGCACGGCCTGCGGCGGAGACCGCGGCGTACGGGGCGCTAAACGCCCGGCACATCGAACAGGCGGAGGTCCTCTTCAAGGCGATACTGGCGCGACAGCCCAACGATGCGGGTGCGTTGGCGGGCATGGGCTACATCCGCATGGAGCAGGGGAACTTTCTGGGCGCAATCAGCTTTCTCGAACAGGCCATACAAGGCGACTCAGACGACAAAGGGCTGGCGGAGGCACTGGAGACCGCGCGCTTCTGGTTCCTGATGGGCGAGGGCCAGACAGCGCTCAACGAGAACGACCTGATCCAGGCGGAGAAGCAGTACCGCGCCGCGTTGGAGCTGCGCCCAAGCAGCGCGGATGCGCTCGATGGGCTGGCCGACACGTTGATGAAGGCGGAGCAGCCGCTCGCGGCGGTCCCACTCTACGAGCGCGTGGTACAGGCCAACCCGGCATCCGTCGCGGGCTGGCGCGGCCTCTTGCTGGCGCAGGCCAAGGCGGGCAACGCGCCCCAGGCGCTGGCCACGGACAAGCGCATTCCGGCGGCGATCCACGACCAGATGATGCACGATCCGGTGTACCTGCGCGCGCTGGCTGCCAGCTACTCCGCGGTGGGCCGCGACCCCGACGCCGAGAAGACGTTGCAAGCAGCGCTGCAACTTGTGCCGACGGCGGATGCAAAGAGCGTGAAGGCTGAGATGCAGGTGCAGTTGGCGGGGATTCTGCTCTCCTCCAACCGTCTGGAGCAGGCCGCGGCGCTCTACTCCCAGGCGCTGGCGCAGGACCATGGGAACACCGCAGCCTGGAGGGGGCTGGTGAGCGTGCAACACGCCCTGCGCCCCGACCGGGAGGCGCGAGCGACGGGCGAGGGGAGGCCTCCGGCGAGCTATTCGGCGGCGAGGCGCGATCCGAGCTTCGAGGCCACCGTGGCTTCGATCTACCAGGCGGAGGGGAAGCTGGATGTGGCCCAGGACCTGCTGGAGAAGGCATCGGCGGAGCTGGCCGGCGCGGGGCAGAAGCTGCCGGTGGGGATGGAGATGCAGCTTGCCGGCATCTACTCCGAGCGTGGCAACTACAAGCTGGCGATCCCGATCTACCAGCAGGTGCTGACCGACGACGCAAGCCGGGCGGATGCGTGGGCCGAGCTGCTGTTCGCGCTGCACGCAGCGGGCCAGGACAAGGAGGCGGTGGCGCAAGCGCAACAGATTCCCGCAGCAGCGCGCACCCAGCTCGAGAGCGATGTCAACTACCTGCAGACCATGGAGTCGGTCTACCAGGCGCTCGGTCAATCGCAGCAGGCGCTGGTTCTGCTCAACCGCGTGCAGCAGGTGTATGCGGCGCAGCACACGGCGCCGCCCGCGGACATCGACATCCAGAACGCCTGGCTGCTCTACAACAGCCAGAACGATACGGGGCTGTATCGCCAGTTGATGGACCTGGGCGGACGGCCCGACCTCAGCCAGGAGCAGAGCCGGACGGTGCAGGCGATCTGGACCAACTGGGCGGTGCGGCGGGCCAACCAGACCGCGGCGGCGGGAAATTCGCGGCGCGCGCTGGCCATTCTGAACGCCGCCGCGCGCGCCTTCCCGGACAATCCGGCGGTTCTCAGGACGCTGGCCGATGGGTACACGCAGGCGGGACAGCCGGAAAAGGCACTGCTCATCTACAAGGAGCAGAACCTGGCTTCGGCCAGCGTGGAGGAGTATCAGGCGGCGGTGGACGCGGCGCTGGCAGCGGGCGACGCCAAGGACGCCGGGAACTGGCTGCACTCCGCTTTGTCCGCATTCCCCAACGATCCGCGGATACTGCTCATGGAGGCCCGGTACGATCAGGCGCGGGGCAACACCGCGCGGGCCATCGACGAGTACCGCGCTTCCCTGAAGGCCATGCCTCCGCCCGACCCCGGCGCGGAGCTTGCAACCGAGCTGCGACTGCCTGGGCCGTCGGTGCCATCGCGTCTGCCCAATGCAGAACAGGAGCAGGACCTCTCCATCCTTCTGGCTCCGCGGACCGCTGGTCCGGTCCCGGCTGGCGGCGCGTACGGCGCACAGGGGCAGCCGTATCTTCCCAGCTATGGCAATACCTATGCGTCTCCGTACGGCCAGTCCCCATACGGCCAGCCATATAGCGGAACTGGCGGCGGCGGAGCGTCGGGCGTTGTGCCGCCGTATATGACGAATCCAGGCGGGACGAATTCAGGGGCGCAGCCTGCGAGCGGCGGCAAGGGCGGGTCGCAGGAGGACTCCCCGCAGTCCAGCATGGACCAGGGAACGTTCAACTGGCCCAGCCATGCGGAGGTCGAGATGAGGGTGGGCAGTGCAGTTGCCCACGTTCTGGGCGAGTCGCTGCCCGCTCCAGAGATAGCGTTTCAGCCAACGAATGAGACCGCGCTTCGGACTGCTTCGAAGATCGTGCCTCCGCCCACTCCAGAGATTGCATTCCTGTCCGCAACCGGGACAGCGCAGCAGGCAACGATCGTGCAGGTTCCACTGTTCTCGGCCGTTGTGGTCCGGCTGGGGGACAGCACGCCGCATCTGGCACCGCCGCAGGCCGAAGTCACGGACGTTCTTCCCACCGCGCGCTATGTCGCCAACGCGCGCGCCATGCAGGTTGTCTCGTCGCATCCCGACATCGCCGAGGCGGAGGCTGCGAGCATTCGCCGCCACCAGTCGGACGTTGGGCCGGTGACAGCCGGCGAGAGCGATCTGCCTTCCGATGAACCGTTAGCGGCCAACGAGGAGGACGCGCAGTTCACGGTGCCTCTGCTGGCGCAGAACCAGGGCGGCCCGCAGATTGCCCGGCCCTCCAGCGTGCCCTCCGGTCACGGGGGCAACATTCCCGATACTGGGGCGCAGCAGTATCCGCAGCCCAGCGTTGCGCCCGTTGCCGCGCCCGCGCCAGCCGCATCTACTGCGCCCACGCGCACTCGCTCGAACGCCGCCGCGTCCAACACGCGCCGCCGCGTAGTACGCAGCACGCCGTCGCGCGACCAGCTTCCGACTTATACGCCAGCGGCCCCGTACGGCGAGTCTGGTGCGCCCACGTCTGTATATGTGCCGGCTACACCCACCGACAATCTTCCTGCAACGAGCTCTCCGGGCACCTCCCAGCCGCTGAGCGGCCAACCCTACCCGCTGATTGGATCGCCGTATCCTCTGACACCGCCGCTCAACGATACCTATGCCATGGCGCGCACTGTGCCTCCGGTGGGCGAGTACGAGGCGCAAGGGCCCGTTGCGATGACGCAGAGGCAGGAGGCGGAGAGCGAACTGGCGTCTCTGGAAGGCTCATACAGCGGCTGGCTGGGCGTCACGGCCATCGGGCGGGTTCGCAGCGGCACCGCTGGACTCGACCGGCTCATCGATGTCGAGGCCCCGGCCGAAGCCTCCGCCGTTCTGGGCCGGTCGCTGCGAATCACCGCCGTCGCGCTTCCTGTCTCGCTCAACTCCGGCACGCTCAACCCATCCGCCTTCACAGGCGGCACTGTGCCCTACCTCGGCACCATGCCCGCCAACTCGGCCACGCCGTCGGCGCAGCAGACCTCCAACGGGGTGGGTGGTGAGGTGCAGTTGGCAACTAAAAATCTTGGTCTCGCCGCGGGCTACACGCCATACAATTTCCTCATCCAGAACATTACGGGTCGCCTCAGCCTGCGTCTCTTCGGCGGCCACTTCACCCTCTTCGGCGACCGCGGTGCAGTCAAGGACACTCAGCTCTCCTACGCCGGGCTGCGCGACCCGGCGACCATTACGCCGACCTACTTGGGCAGGGGCTGGGGTGGAGTGGTCTCCAGCACTGGCGGCGCGCGAATCGACCTGGGCAGCGGTGGCTCGGGCTTCTACCTCTCCGGCGACGCAGGCATATTGCACGGATACCACGTCCTCAACAACACCAAGGTGGAGGGCACGGTGGGCGCCTATCTGCGCGTGAAGAGTTGGCCCGGCGCTGGCAGCCTCACGCTGGGCGGCGCGCTCTACGGCACGCACTACCAGCACAACGAGGTTGGCCTGACCTTCGGCCAGGGCGGCTACTTCAGTCCCCGTTACTTCTTCCTCGCCGCGCTTCCGGTCTCCTTCAATGGGGCATACGGCCCGAACCTCCACTCCCAGGTCTCGGGGGCATTCGGGGTGCAGAGCTTCCAGCAGGCGTGGGCGCTCTTCTATCCGCTGGACCTGGCGCTCGAGAGCAGCTTCGTCTCCACCACGGGCCTGTTCTGCAGCGAGGCGCAGCTTACTGCGCACAACTGCGGCGAGTATCCCGTTACCGGTAGCACCGGCTTCAACTATGACGTCAACAGCGAGGTCAGCTACCGCTTCGGAGAGCACTGGTATCTGGGCGGTTTCGTCTCCGCCAACAATACGAACAACTACGACGACGTCTCGGCCGGCTTCTTTCTGCGTTTCGCACTGCATCGGCAGCACTCGTCGCAGGGCTATCCCACGGGGCTGTTCCCGGTCGAAGGGTTGCGCCCGCTGCGGGTTCCGTAGGCGTGTCCCGGCCACGCGGCAGTGCGGCGCGCGATGGAATCGTTCAGGATTGAAGGACCGAGCAGGTCCATTTCCAGCACCACATATATAGACCGGGCTTTCAGCCCTCTCGGGGTGCAGGCGCGATTTCATGGGGCTTCGCTCCATGCTGGTGTGAAGTGCGCCCTCAGCGCTTTTCGATTGTGGCGGCTGTGGTGTGGTGCGGCGGTGGGGTTGTGGTGATGGCGGTGGGGTAGACTGATGCTACTCACCGCAATTGCATCTCACTCTTCATCACGACTCTGCGAAACGAGGGCTGCGGATGCTGATCAGGTCAGAGTTCGACATACAGTTTCAGATGGCGCGCCGGGCGGCGATGGTGGCGATGCTGCACTTGCATCCGTCGCTGGAGCGGCATGTGCGTACGGGGAACGTACTTGTGGTCGAGCACCTGGAGGAGGGTGTGGTGCCGGGGTTCGGCGAGCTGATCGGGACGGCGGAGTACGGGGACAGCTTCGGCAACCGCTGCTCGCGGTTTGTGGCGCCGGAGGGGCTGCTGCGGGTGAGCGGGACGAGCACGATCGAGGTGGATGGACTTGCGGAGGAGGCAGGCGCGGAGGCGCGGCAGGCGGCGATCGAGGAGCTGCCCTGCGAGGTGCTGCAATTCCTGCTGCCCAGCCGGTACTGCGAGGTGGACCGCTTTATGCCGGTGGCGCAGGACTTGTTCGGATGGATGAAGCCGGGATGGGAGCGGGCGGCGGCGATCCGCGACTGGGTGCATGAGAAGGTGCGCTTCGACTACCAGACGGCGCGGCCGACCAAGACGGCGATGGATGTCTTCACCGAGCGCGTGGGGGTCTGCCGCGACTTTCAGCATTTGGCGGTTACGATGTCGCGGTGCCAGAATATACCGGCGCGCTATGCGACGGGATACCTGGGCGACATTCGCTGGCCGTATACGGGCGCGGGCGACTTCAGCGCGTGGTACGAGGTGTGGCTGGAGGGGCGCTGGTGGACGATGGATGCGCGGCACAACGAGGCGCGCGCGGGACGGGTGCTGATGGCGGTGGGGCGCGACGCGGCGGACGTGGCGATAACGACCTCGTGCGGGAACGCGGAGCTGCGGCACTTCTACGTTGAGAGCCATGAACTGCTGGAGGACGGGACGGTGGTTGCGCCGGTGGCTGCGGTGTAACGGTGGATTAGTGGCAGTGGCCGGCCGACTTGGGTTCAGCCGGTTCCGGCTCGGCGTGGCAGCAGGAGTGTTTCTGAGCGGCGGGTTCGGGTTCATCGTGGCAGCAGGAGTGGCTTTGCGCGGTGGGTTCGGGTTCTTCATGGCAGCAGGAGTGCGGGGCTGCGTTGGGATCGGCGGGGGCGCTGCCCATCTCGCGCAGCATGGCGGGGCCGCCGGTCTTGAGGAAGCGGACCAGAAGTAGTGTGCTGAACGCCAGGAAGACGAGGTTGAGGACGGTGGTGTAGTTCCACGTGATGGCGGCGTGCAGGATCGCGAGCTGGTGGTGGGCGGGGACAAGATGCAGCGCGGAGAAGAGCGCCTCGACGATCAGAGCGGCCCCGGCCATGGCAATGTAGAAGGTGACGGCGAGCAGGGCGGCGATCTTGAGGCCGTAGTACTTGCGGTAGATGTTGAGGATGGGGAGGATGAGGAGGTCCGCGAAGAGGAAGCTGACGACCCCGCCGAAGCTGATTCCGCCGTTCCAGAGGACGGCGGCGAGGGGAACGTTGCCGACCGAGCAGACGAAGGAGAGGACGGCGACGAGCGGGCCGACGAGCGGGCCCCAGATGCGGGTGAGGAGGGGGTGGCCGGCGAGGAAGAAGGCCTGCCAGAAGCCGCTGGGGACGAAGACGGCGATGATGCCCGAGAGCAAGAGGCCGAGGGCAATGTCTGGGACCAGGCCGTACCAGTCCATCCAGTAGTAGTGGCTTGTGGCTGTGATGCCGCGGCGGGATGAGAGCTTCTGCCAGAGGGTGCCTTCATGGAGGCTCATATCCATGGCTGCGTGGCCTTCCATGCGTCCGCTGAGGCCGCGGTTGGCGTGCGCGCGTGCGGCTTCGACGATGCGCGGGCGAAGGGTGGCGCGCAGCAGGAGGACGAGCAGGGCGATCATGATGGGGCCGCCGACAAACTCGGCTACCATGAACTGCCAGCCGACGAGGACGGCGATGAGGACGGAAAGCTCGACCACAAGATTGGTGGAGGCGAACTGGAAGGCCATGGCGGCGATGAAGTCCGCACCCTTGCGGAAGAGGGTGCGGGCGAGCGCGGTGGCGGCATAGGAGCAGGAGGAGGACGCGGCCCCGAGCGCGGTGGCCTTGAGGATGGTGCGCGGCGAAGAGTCTGGGAGGAGCTTGGAGAGCTGTGCCTTGGAGACGACCGCCTCGACGATGGAGGAGAGAAGAAAGCCGAGGCAGAGCGCCCAGAGAATCTCCCATGCCATGATGCCGGTCATTTCGAGGGCTTCGAGCGACTTTTGCAACATGGAGTGCTCCTATGCTGGCTGGGTTGCAGTGAGCGGCATAAGACGAGTATAGAGCTACTTCAGTGCCGGGAGCATTGGCAGGCCCCTGGCATCAGGGCAATCGCATGATTCGTACAGCCCCATTTCTTTTCATGCGATCGTCCTGCATGCCATGTGTTGCATGTGGATAGAGCGGGATCCGAGTTGCCACAGCGTGGCGAACAGGTCGATGCGGCTATCTTGAGAGAAGACCGCGCAGGTCCCGTTGGGTTACGGGACCAAATTTGCGGAGAACAACAACGGCAGAATTTCAGATGCATCGTCTGCTGCAGCTTGTATGCTGATCTGTGAGGGAGTAACGATGATGCGTCCTATGAGACTCGGGTTCATGCTGGCGGCTGGGATACTGCTGCCTTTGGCAGCACAGGCGCAGACGGCTGCGAAGAAGATACTGGTGGTGGCCAGCGATGGCTCCGGACAGTTCAAGACGGTGCAGGAGGCAGTGGACGCGGTCCCAGGCGGGGATGTGCGGATCGACATCAAGCCGGGCACATACTGGCAGGTGGTCACGATCGGCGCGAACAACGTGGAGTTGCGCGGTTTGGGCAAGATACCGCAGGACGTAGTGCTGCTGTATGACAACTCTGCCGGGACAGCGGGCGGGACTGGAAGGTCCGGTACGGTTACGGTTACCGGCGACGATTTCTACGCGGAAAACCTGACCATCGCAAACAACTTCGAGTGGCTGCATGGGCGCACCGGAGCGGGCTCGCAGGCGGTGGCGCTGCGGGTGAGCGGAGACCGCGAGGTCTTCCGCAATGTGCGTCTGCTCGGCTATCAGGACACGCTCTACGCGGACTCGAAGAACTGCCACGCGGCAGGCGAGACGGGGCCGTGCAGGGCCGGGCGGCAGTACTTCGCCGATTGCTACATCGAGGGCCATGTTGACTTCATCTTCGGCGACGCGAAGGCCGTCTTCGACCGCTGCGAGATCCACGGGATGGCCCACTCGATGGTGACCATCACGGCGCAGAGCCGCTTTCGGCCCAACGAGGATTCGGGCTACGTCTTCCGCGACTGCACGGTGACGGCGGAGGACGGCGCTGCGGATATTCTGCTGGGACGGCCATGGCGCGATTACTCCACTGTGGTGTTTGTCAACACCGACTTCAAAGTGCAGATCAACCCGCAAGGATGGTTGGAGTGGGGCGGACGGCTGAAGACCAGCGACTACGCGGAGTATGGGTCGAAAGGGCTGGCCGGGGACCTGTCGCAACGCGTGGCCCCGGGCCGGCAGCTTAGCGCGGCAGAGGCGGAACAGTATTCGACCAAAGCGTGGCTGAGTGGAACGGACGGGTGGGACCCCGAGGCAGTGCGGTAAAACTTCTGCATTGAGTGTCCGAAAATGCTCTGATCAATCAGGCTGTGGGTGCAGGGCTTGTGCAGAGTTCCCCTGAGCGCGCGGCTATTGAATACCCTTCCCATGGCAAACAAAAAACTTTCCACAAACCAGCAGCGCGTCGCCGCCATCCTCGACACACTGCAGCAGGCCTACCCCAACGCCGTCTGCGCCCTGCACCACAAGAGCGCGTGGCAGCTCACCGTGGCAACCATCCTCTCCGCGCAGTGCACCGACGTGCGCGTCAACCTCGTCACTCCCGCGCTCTTCAAAGCCTTCCCCACGCCCAAGGCGATGGCTGCGGCGAGCCTTCCAGAGCTGGAAGGACTGGTCCGCGCCACCGGCTTCTTCCGCAACAAGGCGAAGTCCATTCAAGGCGCGGGCCGGATCATTGCGGAAGAGTTTGGCGGCAAGGTGCCGCAGACCATGCCCGAGCTGCTGCGCATCCCCGGCGTCGCGCGCAAGACGGCCAACGTCGTTCTCGGCACCTGGTTCGGCATCGCCGACGGCGTGGTCGTGGACACGCACGTTCTGCGCATCGCTGGCCGCCTCGGCCTCACCCGCGAGACTGCGCCGGAAAAAGTCGAACGCGACCTGATGCACAGTATCCCGCAGTCGCAGTGGATCGACTTCACCCACCGCATCATCGCCCACGGCCGCGCGGTGTGCATCGCGCGCAAGCCACGCTGTGCCGGCTGCACACTGGAACCCCTCTGCAGCGCGCCCGACAAGACCTTCACCACGCACTGAGGTTTGCCCATCGCTATACGCGGTTGTTAGGATTCGACACGATTCGCAGCAGCGTCTTCAAGCTGCACAGGGGCAAGATGAAATTCAGCAGCGAGTGGTCGCGCCGTCGTTTCCTGGCAGTCACCAGCGCAACAGCGGCCCAGGCAGCCGCCACACTCAAGGGCATCTCGCAGACAACCTCCTCAGCCCCAGCCGCCGCACCGCAACAGACAGCCGCACCGCTGCCCGTCCGAATCCCTCTTCCGCCGGAGGTCATCAGCGGCGGCATTCAACCGCTGATGCGGTCCATGACGGCGCGCCCGCTGCGCTACCGCCCCATCGCCGGCGAGTTCGTTATCCGCAACGGCGACCAGTTCTTCAACCGCCCCATCTATGGCGTAAGCACTCCCACGCAATCCGGCGACTTCCGCGTCGATGCGGGCGACCTGCCGGAGTTCTCGCTGTACCTGCCTGGCCACGGGGGCAACCTCAAGCTCGGATTCATCTCCGCACCAGGCACCGCGTCGAAGTGGGCCGCCGAGGCCGATGAGGTCGTCGCCCGCTACCGTCCGGGGCGCATGATCCATGAGATCCGCGACGCGCTGCTGGACAAAGGAATGCTGCGCGCCGAACTGCTGACCGCGGGCGAAGGCGCCGGACTGTTGCTGAAGGTTGAGGCGAGCAACGTGCCCGATGGTACAAGGCTGGCGTGGGCCTTCGGCGGCGTCAGCGGCAAGAGAGGACGCAGAGGCGGCGACATCGGATGCGAGGTCCAGCCCGTCAGTGAGTTCTTCCAGGTCACTGCGGAGGAGTGCGACGGCAATCAAGTCGCGCTAGTGCCGGCGTTGATCGCAGCAGAGATTCCCGTTACCGCCATCGTTTCGAGCAAAGCCGCAAGTATCACTCTCATCTTTCCGCCAGACTCCGCAGATTCACCAGTCGTAGCCGCAGCCGCAGACTTCAAAGCGTGGAATCTTCCTCCTGCAACCGACCCCGAACACGCATGGAGCGCAAACGACATCCAACAGCCGATTCTCATCGGTTCTGCCGGGATAAAGAAAGAGGCTGTGTACATCGGCATCTATCACAATGAGGCTGGCGCATCGATATCGCCGCGCAATCCCGAGGCCGAGTTCGCCGCCCGCAGTGTGCAGGTCGAAGCTATTGCGCAGACGCTGACCCTCGACACGCCCGACGAGTACATCGACACTGTCGGCCCCGCCCTCGGTGTCGTCGCGGAGACTCTGTGGGATGCGAAGCAGCAGTGCGTCCTGCACGGCGGCGTGGCATGGCGCGTCGCGCTCGCCGGATGGCGCGGCCCCTACGTCCTCGACGCGCTGGGCAACCACGACCGCGCGCGGTTGCAGGTTCGCCACTGGCTGGCGCGACAGAACGTCACGCCGATCGCCACCGGCGATCCCGCCACCGGGCCGTGGGATTCGGGCCCCGGCGTCCGAATGACGCGCAAGGAAAAGCTCCTCCACTCCAACGGCGACGTCTCGAACAACCACTACGACATGAACCTCGTCTTCATGGACGTGATGCTGCGCCATCTGATGTGGACTGGCGACACCGACCTCGCGCGCGAGATATGGCCCGCCTTCCAGCGCCATCTCGCCTGGGAGCGCCGCCTCTTCCGGCGCACCTACACCACCGCAGACGGCAAAACCCTACCCCTCTACGAGGCTTACGCCGCCATCTGGGCCAGCGACAATCTACAGTACAATGGCGGCGGCGCGGCCCACTCCTCCGCCTACAACCTCTTCGCCCTGCGCTTCGCCGCCACGCTCGCCCGCACCCTCGGCGAAGATCCCGCACCCTACGAGACCGAGGCCGCGCTCCTGCACGAAGGAATGCAGCAGCTTCTTTGGCTCCCCGCGCAGGGCGCATTCGCCGAGTCGAAGGATCTGATGGAGCCGCAGACCGCCTACAACAACCCCGCGTTGTGGACCGTCTATCACACGATCGACAGCGAGGTGCCCACGCCTCGCCAGGCCTGGCAGATGTGCGCGGAGCGCCTGGCCGGGCTGCGACACGTTCCCATCCACGGCGAGGGCGTGCCGAATGGCGTCGATCCGAACGACGGGCTCTACATGCTCTCCTGCTCGGACTGGCTGCCGTATATGTGGTCGCTGAACCTGCTGCTGCTGGCCGAAAACTCCCACATGGCCCTCGCGCTGTGGCAGACGGGAATGCGCGACGAGGCCTTCCGCATCTTCAAGGGCGCGCTGCTGGACTCCATGTTCATGGGCCTCTGCCCCGGCGACTTCCACATGACCTCCGCCCTCGACGCCCACCGCCAAGAGGCCCAGCGCGACTTCGCCGACCCCATCGGCATCACCTCCCGCGCCCTCGTCGAAGGACTCTTCGGCATCCAGCCCAACCTCATCGACAACACCATCCGCATCCGCCCCGGCTTCCCCGCCAATTGGAGCCACGCCACCCTCCACCACAAGGACTTCGACTTTACTTGGCAGCGCAAAGACCTCAGCGAGTCGTATGACTTCACCAGCCGCCTCGCCAAGTCCGTCCCCATCACCCTCATCCTTCCCGCGCGTACCATCAGCCTCCCCAAAGTCCTCTGCAATGGAACGCCAGTCGACTGCACCTTCGATCCTACCGCCGTCGGTTCGCCTCAGCTCATCATCCGTCTCCACGTCGCGCGCAGTTACAAGATCGGCATAGAGTGGAACGGCAATCCGCCGGAGCAAGCTACGGCCACGCGCAGCTACAGCATCGGCGAAGCTCTCGTCCTTCCGCAGGGTGACACCCTCGCCCAGATCGACGACCCGCAGTACGCCCTTACCGATGGCCGCATCACATCCCCCGGCTTCCACACCGTCTTCTTCAACATGAAGCAGGGCGAGTGCGCTTGGTCGATGCCGATCTCCTTCGAGGCGAAGGAAGCGAAGCCTGCCTTCGCGCCCATCCCCACGCTTGTCGCAGGCGCGCGCACCGAACCGCTCGACCTCTCGCCCATCCTCAAGGACCAGATCACCGAAATCTTCGCCCGCGTCTACGCCGAACCGCGCTCCAGCTACTGCTCCCTCGCCGTCGCCGACAATCTCCTCGGCGGCTGGGCCAACCCCGACAACCGCGCCTCCATCGACGACTCCGGCCTGCGCGCCGCAGGCGGCCTGCTGCAAACCCCGCTCGGCATCGCCTTCCGCACGCCCGCCGACTCCGCGCCCAACTGCCTCTTCCTCTCGCGCTGGAAGCAGGACGCACCCTCAACCAAGCTCCCACTAACCGGCCACGCCCACGGCATCTACCTCCTGCTCGCCGGAACCACCCTCCCGCAGTGCAGTCGAATGCCCCATGGAACCGCATCCGTTACATACTCCGACGGCACCGCAACCGCCCTCCCCCTGCGCAACCCAGAGACCTGGTGGCCCATCGAGCAGGACTACCTGCTGGACGACTACATGTTCGTCAACAACGCGCCTCTACCATCGCGCGTCGACCTGCGCACCGGCGAGACGCGCGTCCTCGATCCCGTCGCCTTCCACGGCAAGGGCCGCACCGTCCCCGGCGGTGCCGCCACCATCCTCCACCTCCCGCTCGACCCCACCCATGCTCTGGCCTCGCTCGAGATCCAGGCCGATCTCTACGGCATCGTCATCGCGCTGCTGGCCGCAACCCTGGTGCGTATTTGAATCGTCTTCGCGCTGCCGATTGCACGCCACTGCGCCTTCGGTTTCCAGTTCTTGGACTACTCCACCGGAAGCCGTGCCTTGTACCCGTCGCGCGCGATGACGGAGTACTTCAGCGGCCTGCCCTTCTCGTCCTGCATCTGCAACGGCTGGCCCTCGTTGTCCACCAGGATGACCTTGATCTTGCGGTAACTGCCGTCGTTGGCCCCATTGGTCGGGCGGTAGGAGAGCAGGTACTGGTTGCGGATGGAGTCGTTGATCCGCGCAAAGTCGGCGGGCAGCTCGCCTGGGAAGAGTGGGAAGAAGCTCATGCCGCCGGTCATATCGGCGAAGCTGCGCAGCTCGTTCTGCGCCTGCAGGTAGACCATCTGGCGCATGCCTACGCCGGGCCCCATCTCGTTGAGCAGAGCACCGGTGCCGATGCTGAAGATGGACACGTTGGGCGTGGCCTTGATCTTGGACAGCATCGTGTCCAGCGTGATCTTGGAGAAGGTGTCGTACCCGGTGCCGACCAGCAGGATGTACTTGCGCCCATCGATGCGGCTGACGCGGTCCAGCGTGTTGTACAGCGCGTCGAACATGTCGGTGTCGGTGAAGGTGGGCATCGTCAGCGAGCTCAGGCTCTGCGCGACGACATCCTTGTTGTTGGTGAAGTCGGTGAGGATGTGGGTCTGCAGATCGTAGGTCATCACCGCAACGTAGTCGTCCGGGCGCAGCGCGTTGAAGAAGGCGACAGAGGCGTTCTGCATGTCGTTGATGTAGTACCACGAGTTGGCGGCGAACTCCAGCAGCATCACTACCGTGATGGGGGTCTGGACGACGCGTACGCTGTCGACCTTCTGCTCCACGCCATCTTCCAGTACCAGAAAGTTCTCCGCCTTCAGCCCCGGAACGAACTGGTGGTTCTTGTCCAGGACCACCGAGACGTCGAGGTTGACGATCGGCACATCGACGTGCAGCGAGTAGGTCGCGTTGTTGGGGTTCTTGATCTGCGGCTCGGCCGGGGCCGGCGGAGGTGGCGGCTCGTCGGACGCCTTTTTCTTCGCAATCACGATGGGGCCGTTGTCGATGTTGGGGCCTGCGTCGGTGCCGGATGTCTGCGCGGCGGCCTGCGCCGTCGGCGGCACGGGCGCTGCCTGGGCGCGCGCCGCGGGCAGTGTCTGGGCCAGCACGCACACGGCCAGCGCGGCAAGCACGGTCAACTTGCGGCGGAGGCGGCGGGCGGAGGCGGGCGGTATCGTAATCGTCATCTGTATCGGAGACTTTACTCTGTTTTAGACGTGCCTCGCGTCCATCGGGATACGCATGGCAACGGGCTTGGTGTTTCGGCCTGGGCTTGGGCCGTCACCGCATTGGCTGGGACGGCAGGTTCGCCCTTCGCAGGCCAAACGCCACGGCCTCTCGATCGCCGTCGCGTGCTCTGCCTGTCCCCCAGGCCAATCGCATGAACTGAAAATAATTTCCCCCGTTTTCCGGCCAAACTCGCCCTGTCAAGTCCGCCGGGAACGTAAAATCACAATAACCTCTATGCAAACAACGATTTACCTCCAAAAAAAAGTTGGCATAGTAGTTTCCCTCCAAACCGTACAATTGAAGTAGTTGAAGAGTGCAAACCCAACACGGCCTTCGACCAAAGCATTGATTCTAGATATTTTACAGCTAAGCAACATGAAATCAATACTTTGGCCCGACAGTCCAGACCTGGTCCAGACCAAGTCTAGACCTAACATGCTTGTTTTGAATATTTTGGTCTTAAACAGGGGGGGTATACCCCCCCTCACAGGTTGCGGGTAAACCCCGCCTTCGCCTTGCGGAGGGAGCAGCACGCTTCACCCCCGAATGCCATGCGGAGGGGGCAGTGGGCTTCACCCCCCCCCCGAATGCATTGCGGAGGGAGCAGGGGGCTTCAGCCCCCTGACAGGGAGCGATTTTTTCAGGGCCTTCAGGCCCGGGCTTTTCTCTCTCCTCCGAGATTTGAGGAACTATAGTTGCTATCGCCTCTGGCTAATACGAGCTTCTTCCCCTTCGGTTGCGTCCAGGCAGATTCGTCGCCGTCAGGCAGCGTAGTACGATTCATGCAATCGCCCTGGCCTGTGTCCCGGATTGCACACGGAATGCCTGCGCGTTGTTGTAGCATCTTGTACCATCATAGAGAAGCGTGTGAACGCGAAAGCTGCGCAGGACGAGAGAGATGAAGAATTCAATGGCTGTGATTGAGATCCGTGGATTGGCGGCCCATGCCGCAGGCGCGCAGTTGGTGCCGTATAAGTACGAGCCGGGCGAGCTGAAGGCAAACGAGGTCGAGGTCGGCATCTCGCACTGCGGGGTGTGCCACTCCGACATCCACCTGATCGACAACGACTGGGGCCTCAGCAAGTTCCCCTTCATTCCCGGCCACGAGATCGTGGGCACGGTCTCGGCCATCGGCGCAGAGGTGCGCGACCTCACCGTGGGCCAGCGCGTCGGTATCGGCTGGCAGGCCGACAGTTGCGGCGTCTGCGAGTGGTGCAGGCAGGGGGATGAACACCTTTGCGCCGCGTCGCAACCTACTTGCGTTGGCCGCAATGGAGGCTACGCCGACTCCATCCGCGTCAATTCCCGCTTTGCCATCCCGGTGCCCGAGGCGCTGGAAAGCGAGAACGTCGCGCCCCTGTTGTGCGGCGGAATTACGGTCTACTCGCCGCTGCGCAACCATGGCGTTCGGCCATCGTCGCGCGTGGGGATCATCGGCATCGGCGGACTGGGTCACCTCGGCCTCCAGTTCTCCAAGGCTTTCGGCGCGGAGGTGACGGCGCTTTCCACTTCCACCGACAAAGAGGCCGAGGCGCGCACCCTGGGCGCGGACCACTTCGTCAACACCCGCGACAACGGTGCGCTGAAGAAGATCGCCGGTTCGTTCGACTTCGTGCTCTCGACCGTCAGCGCGGACCAGGACTGGCAGGCGCTGGTCAACAGCCTGCGGCCGAAGGGAACGCTGTGCGTGGTCGGCGTGCCTCCGTCGCCGATTGCGGTGCAGGCGTTCTCGCTGATCGCTGGGCAACGGTCGGTCGCTGGCAGCAACACGGGTAGCCCGCAAGACCTTCACGAGATGCTTGACGTCGCCGCGCGCCACGGAGTCAAAGCCATCACCGAGCGCTTCCCCATGGCCAAGGCAAACGAGGCCCTGGTACGGGTCAAGAAAAACCTGGTGCGTTATCGCGCCGTCCTCACAAACTAGAGCACTTGCCTAATCGCTATAGACCGACAATGAATTGTCATTCTGACCCTCGACCCAGAGCGTAGTCGAAGGGGAAGGGGAAGAATCCCCGCATCTTCCACGATGTCGCTGGCTGTCGCTCCTGCTTCTGAGATAGGGACGGGCTTCAGCCCGTCCGTAACTGTAGCTAAATATATTTGGGGCTTTAGCCCCCGGGACATGGGTTTAGTTCCTCCACCGCGCCGGGATAGTACGCTGGTATGGATGCGATTTGAACTCTTCATCGCGGCGCGGTACCTGCGGGCCAAGCGGCGCCAGGCCGTGGTCGGCGTCATCACCGCCATCTCCGTCATCGGCGTGGCCGCGGGCGTCGCCTCGCTCATCATCGCGCTGGCCATCACCAACGGGATGCGCCGCGACCTACAGCAGAAGCTGGTCGGCGCCTCCGCGCATGTCATGCTGATGCGCGTGGCCGGCGACGGCATCCGCGACTGGCGTCCGCTGCTGGCGCGCCTGCGCGCGCTGCCCCATGTCGCAGCCGCGGCCCCCGTGCTATACGAAGAGGTGCTGGTTTCGCGCAACGCGCACAGCGGCGGCGCGCTCATCCAGGGCATCGTCCCGGCAGATGAGAACACCGTCTCCGACATCCTGCGCAGCGTGCGGCAGGGCAGCGCGGCAGAGTTGGAGCCAGTGGCGTCGCCGGTCCAGTCCACGCCGCCAATCGTCATCGGCCAGGACCTCGCGCAGGCCATCGGCGCGGAGGTCGGCGACACAGTGCTCGTCACCAGCCCGCAGGGCGAGCTGACGCCGCTCGGCCTCGTCCCCAAGTACCAGCGCTATCGGGTCGCGGGGATATTCAACTCCGGCTTCTACCAGTACGATTCGAGCTACGCCTTCATCCGCCTCGCCGACGCGCAGCGTCTCTTCTCGGAGCCCGACCTCATCTCCGCCATCAGCTTCAAGGTCGACGACATGTACCGCGCCGACTCCATCGGCCGCCAGATCGAGCAGGCCGCCGGCCCCGGCTACGAATCCACCAACTGGATGGAGCAGAACCGCGAGCTCTTCCGCGCCCTCCGCCTGGAGCAGATCGTCACCTTCATCATCCTCGCGTTGATCGTCTGCGTGGCCGCGCTCAACATCCTCATCGCGCTCACCATGATGGTGATGGAGAAGACGCGCGACATCGCCGTCCTCATGAGCTTCGGCGTCCGCGTCGATCAGGTGCGCCGCATCTTCCTCCTGCAAGGCCTTCTCATCTCCGCGATCGGCACCGCGCTCGGCCTCGTCCTCGGCTACGGACTAAGCTGGCTGGGTGGCCACTACCGTTTCATTCATTTGGACGCATCCGTCTACTCCATCGACTACCTGCCCTTCGCGCCGCGCGCAATCGACGCTCTGATCGTCGGCGCGGTCTCGCTCAGCGTCAGCCTCCTCGCCACCCTCTACCCCAGCAGCAGCGCAGCCAAAGTCCTCCCCGCCGAGGCCCTCCGCTATGAATAATCTCACCGGTCAAGAGGACAATTCTTCCTCTACGCCCAATGCAATCGCATTGCTGCGCGCGGTCGGCCTCACCAAAATCTATCCGACAATCGCGGCATATACGCGCACGCCCAGCCCGAACGCCACCTCCTCCGGCGATGTCGTCCTCTTCCGCAACCTCGACTTTTCCATCGCCCGCGGCGAGATGGTCGCCATCGTCGGCGAGAGCGGCACTGGCAAAAGTTCTCTCCTCCATCTGCTCGCCGCGCTCGACCGTCCCACCGCGGGCGAGGTCTGGCTCGGCGACACCAATCTCAGTCGGCTCACCCCGCGCCAGGCCGCCCAGTTCCGCAACCGCGACGTGGGGTATGTGTGGCAGTTCCACTATCTTCTGCCGGAGTTCACCGCGCTGGAGAATGTCGCCATGCCCCTGCTTGCACGCGGCCTCCGTCGCCCCGAAGCCCTCCAGCAAGCCAGCCTCTGGCTCGACGAGGTCGGCCTCACCGCCCGCGCCGACCACCGCTCCGGCGAACTCAGCGGCGGAGAGCAGCAGCGCGTCAGCCTGGCCCGCGCGCTGGTCACCGGGCCAAAACTCCTGCTTGCCGACGAGCCGACAGGAGACCTCGACGGCAGAACCGCCGAGACCGTCTTTTCCTTGATCCAGAAGCTGCACCGCGAGCATCGACTCACCAGCGTGCTGGTGACGCACAATGTGGAGTTTGCGGCGCGCTGTGGCCGGGCGCTGCGTCTGCGCAACGGGCTGCTGGAGGCGGTCGCCGTCGGCTAGTTCCATCTGCAAGTCGCGCGTTGCGCGTCCCGTTTGTCCGCCGTCTCCGGCAGCGACTGCACGGGGTTTGGTGCGAACCGCGCACCGGCTGCATCTAAATCGGGAACGATGGAACCAATTGTGCAGTAGCCGGACCTTCGAGTGATGTTGTATTGTGTGCGCAACGGCTACACTGGTGGTGTAGGATGCGGCTCTTTCCTCTGGGTACGCCCAGCGAAGGGCCTCCTGAAGGGTCTTCGCGAGCCACTGGCGCGGAGACGGTTCGACCAATGGTGCTGCATCGCGCCCTCGGGCAGGTGCTGTTACCGCGGCTTGAAGGGGAACTATGTTCGAACGCTATACGGAGAAGGCGCGACGCGTAATCTTCTTTGCTCGGTATGAGGCCAGCCAGTTCGGGTCGCCTTATATCGAGACCGAACACCTGCTGCTTGGCCTGCTGCGCGAGGACAAGGCGCTGACCAACCGCTTCCTGCGCTCGCACGCCTCGGTCGAATCGATCCGCAAGCAGATCGAGGGCCACACCACCGTGCGCGAGAAGGTCTCCACCTCGGTCGATCTGCCGCTCTCCAACGAGTGCAAGCGAGTGCTCGCTTACGCGGCCGAGGAGGCCGAACGGCTCTCCCACAAGCACATCGGCACCGAGCACCTGCTGCTCGGCCTGCTGCGCGAAGAAAAGTGCTTCGCCGCCGAGATCCTCACCGAGCGCGGGCTGCGCCTGCCCACCATCCGCGAGGAGCTGCAGCGCACCACGCAGGAGAAGGCCCCCGCGCAACAGAGCGGCAAGGGCGGACAGCGCAACGAGCAGAGCCTGCTGGCGGAGTTCTCCCGCGACCTGACGCAATCCGCCATGGACCAGCAGCTCGACCCGCTGGTGGGCCGCGACGCCGAGGTCGAGCGCGTGATCCAGATCCTGTGCCGCCGCACCAAGAACAACCCCGTGCTGATCGGCGAACCCGGCGTGGGCAAGACGGCCATCGTCGAGGGCCTCGCGCAGAAGATCGCCGACGGCGAAGTCCCCAGCTTCCTCGCCGACAAGCGCGTGCTGGCGCTCGACCTCTCGCTGATCGTCGCGGGAACCAAGTACCGCGGACAATTTGAAGAGCGGCTGAAGACGATCATGAAGGAGTTGATGGAGAACCAGAACTGCATCGTCTTCATCGACGAGCTGCACACCCTGGTCGGAGCCGGCTCGGCGGAGGGATCGCTCGACGCGGCGAACATCCTCAAGCCCGCGCTCAGCCGCGGAGAGATCCAGTGCATCGGCGCCACCACGCCGGCCGAGTACCGCAAGTCCATCGAGAAGGACCGCTCGCTGGAGCGGCGCTTTCAGGCCGTCAAGGTTCCTCCGCCAAACGAGGAAGACGCCATCAAGATCATCAACGGCATCAAGGAGAAGTACGAGAAGTTCCACGCCGTCTC
>VFSW01003967.1_pt1 | contig 22128 bp, 15 predicted proteins | sample 5358111 | NCBI WGS metagenome assembly VFSW01 (sample SAMN11554181, study PRJNA540505) | mine drainage metagenome | isolation source: sediment from site ElyBrook_90M | place: USA: Ely Copper Mine, Vershire, VT | collected 2017 | reverse complement strand
AACTGCCCAAGGCTTAATAAATAACCTGCAATCCCTGGCCCGGCTGAACGCGGCAGTTGGGTCGAAACTGAATTCAAGCTGCTGGCCAGACCGCGCCGCTCATCCCGCACCAGCCCAATCGTCAAAGCTTGTTGGGCTCCTGCTGAGCCTCTGGTCAAGGCCGAGCGTAACAAATAAACCAACGAAGCCAATCCGTAAGAAGGCATAAGGGGCAACAGTACCAATAAGGCCAGCCCAATGACCCGCTCCCAAACCACAGACGAGACGATCCCAATGCGCTCGGTCAATCCCCCGGTATATAGAGATAACAGGCCGGTAATGCCAAAGGTTGCGGCCATGACCGGCGCGATCGACTCTGCTCCAACCCCGAAGCGTCGCAGAAACCAATAAGACATCAAAGGTCCGGTCAAACCTACCGCAAATCCATTGAACCCATTGATCAAGACGAGTTTTGTCAGAATCTGGTTTTCCTGGTGTCTGACATGGATCGTTTCTTGTTTTTGCTGTTCACTTGCGAACGGAGTTGGAGGACGGTGTTTTTCATCCGCGCCACTTAACAAGATCAATCCCCCCAAAGCTGCCAACGCCACCAAACCAAACAGGGGGCGATACGCAATCACCCCAGGAAAAATGCCAGTCCATACAACGGGCAGGATTGCGCAAAGCGCTCCCAGTCCCATGCCAAAAAATCCCAAAGCGGAATTCAAACTGTAAATCCGCCCACGCCGTTCGGCGGGGACTTCTTCAGCCAGCCAGGCTTGTTCGGCGGGGGAGAAGGGCCCGGCTGCCCCATTGGCGCCGCGGCCAAACCCGCCAAGGATGGCGGCCGCCACCAGAATCCAGGTTTGAGCGCTAAAAACAACCGCAAGGCTGCTGATCAAGGCCACCGCTTCGTAAATCAACAAAATTGGCTTGCGTCGCAGCCGGTCACTCGTCAATCCTACTAAAAGACTGAGCATCGCTGCAAAAAGACCGCCGGCGCTCAATAACAACCCGATGGCTACACCACTCCATTGCAAAGCATGCAAATAGAGCGTAAAGTCTACCACCAGAGCGCCTTGCCCAATGCTGCGCAAGGCGCGGGTTATCAAGAGCCGGCGAGTGGTGGGATGAATATCACGAAGCCCGGTAATCATCATCGGGAAAATCCATCAATCCATATGAGCGAATTTAAAAACAAAGATCTTCAAGCTATCTACCAGGGGCAAATAAAGCAGGGTTACGATCAAGGTCACTACAATCAGGTAGAAGGGGATCGCCGCCATCAAGAAACCCAGGGAAGCCAGGATACTTACGATAATGATATCCGCCAGTGTGCCGATCAACATCCAGCGGCTGGGAATGGATTTCCAGAAATGGCGCCTTTCTCGAACCAGGTAGACATTTACCTGGCCGGTAAAGACCAACATCACGAACATCAACGTTTGCATTTGAGCCAGTGGCAGATGAAGCAGGTTGTTGGATGCGTAGAAAAAGCCAAAAGATAGCAGCAGGGCCGGGATGGCCAGGACGAAGGCCACCTGCATCAGAATGCGAATGTGCCATCGATCGGGCTTACTCGAAAAGGAAACATTATCGGTGGCAATCGACATGGTAACAAAATCATTCGCAAACAGAAGTAAGACAATTAACAAAGGGGTCACGACAAATTCCCGGGCAAACACAAACCCCAGGCTCAAAAAGAGAGCAATTTGGAAAGTCTTAATAATCTTGTTAAGGGTGTACGTCAACATGCGTTGATAAATCCGGCGGCTGGTTTCAACCGCGCCGAGAATGTTACTCAATCCGGGGGTCGTTAATACCAGACTGGCGGCGGCTTTGGCTACGTCTGTGGCACTGGCAACTGCGATACCCACCTCGGCTTGTTTTAATGCCGGGGCATCATTAACGCCGTCACCGGTCATACCCACGATATACCCCCCACTCTGGAGCGCCTGAACCAGGTGAAATTTGTCTTCCGGAAAGACCCCGGCGAAGATATTGCATTGTAATGTTTCAGCGGTGACCTGACCATGCAGACTCTCAGAAGCACAGGTCGAACCTGTGATACCCACCTGTCCAGCGATTGCTCGAGCCGTCAACGGATCATCTCCTGTCACCATCATTACGCGCACACCCAGGCCATTCAATTTTTGTACCAGGGCCTGAGAATCGGAACGCGGCGCATCTTGTAGAGCGAGAAGACCTGTTAACTGGAATGGCCCTCCCTGGGGACCGGCAGCTACAGCCAGCACCCGGTAGCCTTTGGCTGCTAACCCTGCCACATCCTCCTCGATTTCAGCGCCTGCCCCGGCCAGAGTCGCAATGGTCAAGGGAGCGCCTTTGACAACCTGCAATGTGCTTCCATCTGGCTGGCGTATCAGGGCTTCCGAGCGTCTCAAGGCTGGATCGAAAGGCGTAAAATGAAGGATGGTATCAGTGATTTTCAGCCCTTTCTCCCGTGCGCCGGTCAGAATGGCCATATCGAGCGGGTCCTGGGTTGCTTCTTCCGATGCCAGTACGCCCAACCGCAAGACATCTTCGTCGCTGTGGGGGGCATATGCGTGCACCGCTCCCAGAGTCAACCGGTTTTCCGTCAGCGTCCCCGTTTTGTCGCTGGCCAAAATGCTCATTGCAGCAGCTTCTTCAATAGCTGAAAGGCGAGTGACCAACACGCCATTTCGGGCCAGTTCCGCAGCGCCCAACGCGGTCGCCAGGGTAAACGTCGCTGGCAGCGCTACTGGAACGGAAGCGACCAGGAGAATGAGCGCAAAGGGCAAGATGACAGGCCAGGCAATATGAGATAACAGCGCATACAGAACCACAAGGATCACCAGTCCAACATCGGCAATGATCAGATATTTCACAATGGAAAAGATAATTTCTTCCAGGTGGCTGGCCGTTTTCGCAGTCCGTACCAGCTCTGCGGTTTTACCGAAATTGGTATGCGCGCCGGTCGCAGTTACTTCACCGCTGGCTTCTCCGCGTTTGACCACCGCGCCGGCAAAAGCCTGGTGACCAATCCCCCCTTCCACCGGTACAGATTCACCCGTAAGCGCCGATTGATCCATTTGAATCTGACCTTCCGATAGGCGCACATCGGCTGGCACCAGATCGCCCATCCTGAGGTGAATGATGTCGCCTGGCACCAAATTTTGCGCCGCAACAAGCTGCCAATGACCATCTCTCAGCACCCTGGTTTGCACGGTAAGCTGCTGGCGCAGCAGCGCCAAAGCACCCTGGGCGCGATTTTCTTGAATCAAACTTAATACGGCATTGAACACCAGCAAAAGTCCAATGACGATTGCTTCGACGCCTTTGCCTAAATAAAGCTCAAGGATGACTGTGATCTCCAACATCCAGGGAACCGGAGCCCAAAATTTTCTCAGAAAGGTAAGAATAGGATGTGGTTTTTCTTCGGCCACAGCATTGGGGCCATATTGATCCAGCCGGTGTGCGGCTTCCTGGCTGCTCAACCCGGTAGGTAACGCATTGGATTGAGCTGTTTGATTTGGATGAATGGGTTCAGAAATAGTCATATCCTTCTCCTCCCTTATTGGAAAAGTACAATTTTCAAAAGTTGCCCCGATAACAATTTGGGCTATTGGATAAACCCAATTATCTGATTCCGCAAATCATTGCCTGCAAACGTAATAATAAAACATATTAATGATATAAATATTAGTTTACGATAAGTCATTAGTATATTTTTGAGCGTTTTCGATTACGCTGGTCTGTCTCGAACGGCAATCTGGCTTCCGGCAGACATGAGGGGGAGGGTGAAGGTGAAACGGCTGCCCTGGCCCAGGCCCTGACTTTCGGCCCACACCTTGCCGCCAGACAACTCAACCATGTGTCTGACCAGCGAAAGGCCTAACCCGGTGCCGGGCGTCTTACCAGCCTCCGGTGAATTCACCTGGTAGAACCTCTCGAAGACCTGCTCCAGGGCCTGGCTGTGTAACCCGATACCGTTATCGGCCACGCTGATCTCCACCTGGTCCGGGTTTCCCCCAGCTTCTTTTGCCGTCAGATGAGCGGATAGAGTGATCGCGCCACAGTCCGGTGTGAACTTGGCTGCGTTGGAAAGCAGGTTGAACAGGATCTGTTTGAGCTTGCGCTCGTCCGCCATTAATGTAAGCTCTTCTATTTCCGGGGTCAGGAGCAATTCCAGGCGCAGATGGTGCTTGGTCGCCTGCTCGCGGATCATTACCAGGCTGTATTCTAGCAGACCCTTCAGGTATACTGGCGAGAGCGCCTGCTCCATCTTACCTGCCTCGATCTTCGTCAGGTCCAGCATGTCGTTAATCAAAGAATACAGATACTCAGCGCTCTCGGCGATATCCGTGACGTACTCTACCTGTTTGCCGGTCAGCGGGCCGTAGTACTGTTTTTGCAGCATTTCAGAGAAACCGATGATGGCATTCAGGGGTGTGCGCAGCTCGTGCGACATGTTGCCCAGGAACTCCGATTTGGCCTGGCTGGCGACTTCGGCAGCTTCTTTAGCCACGCGCAGCGCCTCGGCCTGCCTGCTTGCGGTGATGTCTTGTACTACTGCAATGTGCATATATACGTCAGGGTTTTCGCCTGGCTTCCATAACGGAGACGCGGCCAGGTTCGCCCATACAATCGTCCCATCCTTACGTATATACCGTTTTTCTATCGAAAATTCTCTTATTTTTTCCTGCAAGAGCAAAGCATTGTAATCGACGTTATTCTGCCTGTCATCCGGATGAGTGACATCCTGAAAAGTAGCGTTAAGCATTTCCTCTATCGTGTATCCAAGGAAATCGCAATATTTCTGGTTGATGCGTACAAACCGGCCGGTTTTCGTCTCGATCAGCGCTACACCCACGGCCGCCTGTTCGAAGAGGGTACGAAAGCGTTCCTCGCTCTTGCTCAGCGCTTCTTCGTACCGTTTATGTACGGTAATGTCGCGCGAAACACCGAAAGTGCCTGAAATCCACCCGCTCTGATCGTAGAGCGGCATTTTGGTAGTGGAAACCCACAATACACGCCCATCGGGAAAAACTTCCTTTTCTTCTTTATCCAACACCGGTTGTCCCGTGCATATGATCGCCTGTTCATCCTCAAATGCCTGGCGGGCGTGTTCTTCATCAAAAAGGTCATAATCCGTTTTACCAATCATCTGGCCCGGGGCGTTCATCCCGACACGCCTGGCGAGAGCCTGGTTGGCGCGGATTATCCGGCTTTGGGTATCTTTGAAGTAAATCATGTCCGGACCTTTGTCCATTAGAGTCGCCAGGAGATTGCGCTCTTCGGCCAGGGCCTCCTCGGTATGTTTACGCTCAGTGACGTCGCGGTAGTTGATGACCAATGCCCCGACGGTCGGGTCGTGCAGCAGGTTGGTGATAACACCTTCCATCCAGCGCCAGGCGCCGTCCTGGCGCTGGAGGCGGAAGAGCGCTTCGCGGCTTGTATCAGGCTGCCGGGCAACTTCAGCAAAAAGTTGGAATGCAGCGGCCCGGTCGTCCGGATGAAATAAGTCGAAGAGGCTATGGCCTATGAATGCGCCAGGCGCATATCCCAACGGGCGCCTCAGAGTCGGGCTTTCCCAAATCAATGTGCCGTCAGCAGCCACCAGTGAGACCTCCTCCTGGCTGTGGGCGACAATGGCCAGGAGACGCTTTTGGCTGGCCTCCAGTTCTGTTTCGGTCTGCTTTCGGGCAGTGATGTCTCTAGCGATGCCCTGGATTGCATAGGGCTTACCTTCTTTGTAGACCAGGCTCGCTTGACTTTCTACGCAAAGGCATACACCATCTTTGCGCTTCAAACGCAATTCAACGAGCTTTTTTTGACTGCCAGTTTCGAACAATTCTTGAATCGTAGCAAAGGCTTTGGCTAATTCGGCTTCATTAAGTACAACGGCCGGTAGATCCAGAGAGGATATCTCGTCTTTTTCATATTGGAGTAAATTGAGGGCCGAGGGACTCGCATCCATAAAGCGACCTTCAAGGTCAAGGAGATAGACAGCATCCAGCGAGTGTTCGAAGAGCGCCCGGTAGCGTTCCTCACTTTGATACCATGCTTGTTCAGACTTTTCTTTTGCCAGGTGGGATGCCTTTTGTGCAAGGTCGTTTTTCACAGCCAGTAGCAGGCGGGTGATATGATTCATGGTACCGAAATTCGTGGGCAACGTCAAGCAGATAACGTTTACAACCTCCTTCCAATTACGGCTGGAGGCGTCGGGGCGAAGCGGTCACCACGGCAACTCCCAAAGAGCCATAAAACACTATAATAGGTACAGGTAAGTTATTCTACCTTTTGCCACAACTTTGGGCAGGCAAAATATCTTTTCGATTTTGGTCGTCCCACCAAAGAGGTGTATAAGATGAAGAATCCATTCAAGAAACGCCAGAACGTATTTGCCAAATTGATGCACGACCAGGCGGCTGCCACGTATGAAGGTCTTCAGGCGTTGGTCGCCTACATGAACGGGCAGGATTCAAACGCAGCCGCCCAGTTGACTGCCAAAGAGAAAGAAGCCGACGAGTTCCGCCGCATTTTGATCTTCGAGTTGAACAAGACCTTTGTCACGCCCTTCGATCGTGAGGATATCTTTGCCCTGTCGCGCACGATTGATGATGTGCTCGATTATGCCTACAGCACGGTCACGGAAATGGAAATCCTCAAGGTCAAGCCCACTCCCTATATGTACCGCATCGCTACTCTGCTGAGGGATGCTGCGAATGAGCTTCTGATGGCGGTGGACCGTTTGCAGGAACATCCCGGGGTGGCCAGCGAACATGCTTCGCGCGCCAAAGCGATTGAGAATAAAGTGGAGGAAGTTTACCGCGAAGCGTTGGCTGAGCTCTTCAGCGGCGGCGAAGACATCAAGCACATCTACAAAGTGCTCAAGCAGCGTGAGGTTTACCGCCATCTCTCGAATGCGGCCGATCGCGGCGATGAAGCTGCTAACGTGATTGCGGACATTGTGGTCAAAATTGGCTGAGGAAACCGGTTGGAAATATCTTTTATCGTCTTCCCCGAAACGATCAACGAGGAACTCCAATTTTGAACCTTTTCCGCCTCTCCAGGTACATACTTACTGATGAGGCGAAATGGTTACAGACGTACAATCAGCAATATTTTCCCGCATAGAGCAAGACCACCCGACCCTGAACCATTCCATGACCGAGGATGCTCTGGATATCGATCTGATCCGTCGTATGGCGGCCGGCAACCCGGCTGCTATGGGCGAGCTTTATGCCCGCTGCGGCCAGCGCCTGTACGCCTATGCTTTACGCCTCACCGGCCACCCGGCCCAGGCCGAGGATGTGACGCAAGACGCGCTGGTGAGCGCCTGGCGGGGTGCGGCCAGTTTTCGCGGCAAAGGGCGAGTGATTTCGTGGCTGCTGGGCATCGTCCATCATACGGCCCTGAAATCCATGCGCCACGCCGAACAGCCCATCTCGGACGAAATGGAAGACGCCTTTCCGGCGCCTGCGCTTTCACTTGAAGATCAGGTGCAGGCGGACGAGCAGGCGCAAATGCTGCGCTGTGGGCTGCAAAGCCTGTCCATAGAACATCGCGCTGTGCTGTAGCTGGTTTTCTATCAGAAAATGAGCCTCGAAGAGGTGGCGCAGATCACCGGCTGCCCCCTGGGCACGGTCAAGAGCCGCCTGAGTTATGCCCGGCAGTATTTACGGGGTGTTTTGAGCCGCCTGGAGGTGAAAGATGACTGAACACGAGCGCGTGGCCGAACTCCTGCCCCTCTACTCTGCCAGGACCCTGCCTGAGGACAAACGCCAGGCCGTCGAACGACACCTGCAAGGATGCGCAGCCTGCCGGGCCGACCTGAAGTTATGGCAGATGGTTGGGAGCGAGATCACAGCCAGCAGCGCCAGGGTCACAGCCCCGGCCAGGCTGGCCGAGGGCGCCCAGGCCAGGGTGCGCCCGTTGAGAGCCCTGCGGCGCGCCGGGCAGCTCTTGCAGGCGCAGGCGCTGCTTGTGCAGCGTGAATTGTGGCCGGCTTCTGCGGTGGTGATGGCCCTGGGGGTCGCGGTAGCCTTGCTTTCCAGGCAGCAGGCCGTGATTTATTTCCTGGCGCCCATGCTGGCAGCCGCCAGCCTGGCGGTGATCTATAGCCCTGAAAACGATCCGTGCGTCGAGCTGGCTTCGGCCACACCCACGCCGGCTTCACGCATCCTGCTGGCGCGCCTCACGTTGGTCTCGGGTTACAACCTGCTGTTGGCCCTGGCGGCCAGCCTGGTGCTGCTTGCCGGGAGGCCGTCCCAATTCTTTGGTACGCTCGTCCTGGCCTGGTTTGCGCCGATGACCTTTCTGGCGGCCCTGGCCCTGGTGCTCTCGTTGTGGGCCGGCACAGCCAATGCGGTGACGGTGGCGTATGGCCTGTGGGTAGCGCAATTTTTGCCGTTCCAGGCCAACGGCGCCTGGGCCTTGCCCTCCGCCTGGTTTTCCCCGTTCGCGGCGTACCAGCAGTTCTGGCACCAGCCTCTGGCGCTTATCGTTCTGGCAGTTTTCCTGTTGGTACTGGCCCTGTGGTTGGTGGACCACCCGCTGAATAAGTATTCTCGAACCTGACCTTGGGTACCACCGGAAAGTTACTTTTTTTAAGTGTGGAAGGCACAGCTTTTCACACTTAAAAAATGACCCCTTCAACTTCTCAGGAGGAACGCGTGTCTCAATTTTTGGGCGTTGTGCGCCATGAATTCAATATGTCTATCCGTCGAAAAGGGTTGTGGATCGCCATGGGGTTGCTGTTCGCATTTTTTGGAGTGGCCCTTTTGACCCCCGGCCAATCCGGCCCGGCGGCTGCACTGGCCGGTACGCTGCCCTGGCGGGAGGCCGGCGAGACGGTCTATCTGTTCAATATGCTGGCGCCGCTAGTGGCCGGAATCCTGGCCGCCGACCGTATGCAGCGCGACGTCCGCTATGGCGTGCGTGAACTGCAGCTCAGTACGCCGGTCAGGCGCATCACCTATATCCTGGGCAAGTACCTGGGGGTGCTGCTGTCGGTGCTCCTGCCCATGCTGGTGGGGATTGCCGTAATGGACGTTCTTATCGTGGCGCTTGGACAGGCCAGGCCAGAATTCATCCTGGCTACCCTGGTGGCTTTCCTGGCGCTGAATATCCCTTCTTTCGCCTTTGTGGTAGCCTTTTCGCTGGCTTGCCCGCTGATCATGCCACTGCGCGTGTACCAGATCCTCTTTACCGGGTACTGGTTCTGGGGAAATTTCTTGAACGCTAAAGTTTTTCCTACCATCAGCGACACGATATTGAACTCCAGCGGCATCTATGCCTTGCAAGGTTTTTTCAGGGGCCAGATCAGTAAGACGACTGAGGCGCTGCACACCCCCCTGGAAGGAGCGTCCAACATCCTGGTGCTGGGGCTGTGTGTTGCCGCAGTCCTGTTCGTGCTGGACCGGTATTTTGCCTGGCAGGCCAGGCGCGCTTGAAGTTGTGATTGAGGACGTGTCATGAAACGCTTTTCCTTCCGTTATACCCTGATGACCTACCGGCTCGACCAACTCTGGCTGCCGGGAGCCTTCTGGGCGCTGTTCGTGGTGATTACCTTGTTCCGACGCGACCCGGCCGCTGTATTGGATATGTCACAAGCCTACCTGGGCACCGTGGTGCAGCTGGTAGGTGGGATTTTGGCCGCCTACGCCGTGCTGGATGACCCGGCCCTGGAGCTGCGCTTCGCCGCCCCTACGCGCGCCTGGCAGTTGCTGGCCGAGCGCCTGGGGCTGATCCTGGCGGTGCAAACCCTGTGTGCGCTGAGTTTCCAGGTGTTTGCCCTGGGTCTGCATGCGCAGCTCTCCCTCCTGGGCAACTGGTTTGGCGTGCAATTGGCCTGGTTCGTGCCGGTGATCACCTTGATGAGCGTGGGCTGCGCCGGGTCGCTGCTGGCGGCCCAGACCATGACCGGTGCCTTTTTGACCGGCATTATCTGGCTGATCGAACTGCTGGCGCGGGGCTGGCTGGCGCGCAATGCCGGGCAGTACGTGCTGGTCTTCATGGGCGCCTTGATGCCCGATCATCCCTCGCTGCACACCAACCAGGTGGTCTTGTTGGTCCTATCTGCGTTATTTTTATGCGCTTCCTGGCGGTTTTTGCTCCATCAAGAAAAATATATTTAATAACTACACAGGCGATGGGCTTTAATCCCCGAATTTTGATATTTTACGGGGGTGAAGCCACCGTAAAATATCAAAATTGGGGAGTTTTCCCATCATGACTGAGCAGTTACTATATTTAGACCTATCCGGAAAATCAGGAAATCCCTTTTCTGGATAGATGATGAAAGGATATGAACGTGATCGAAATATCTCATTTAACCAAGGTTTACCATGCCGGTAAACGTACTGTGAACGCACTCGATGGGGTTGACCTGCAGATCGGGGCGGGTATGTTTGGCCTGCTGGGTCCCAATGGGGCGGGGAAAACCACCCTGATGCGCATTCTTTCCGGGATCGTCAACCCCAGCAGCGGCGCGGTGCGGGTGGCCGGCCACGATCTGAACACCGAAAAAGGCAAGCAGGCGGTCAAATCTATGTTGGGCTACCTGCCCCAGGAATTGGGCATGTACCCGGACCTGACCGCTTACCAGTTTGTGGACTATATGGCTATCCTGAAGAATATGGATGACGCCCCGGCGCGCCGCCGGCGTGTGGAACTGGTTTTAGACATGGTCGGCCTGAGCGCCGAAGCCGGGCGCAAGATCAAAGGCTTTTCAGGCGGCATGAAGCGCCGCGTCGGGATTGCCCAGGCGCTGGTCAACGATCCCAGGCTGCTGATCGTAGACGAGCCCACCGCCGGCCTTGACCCGGAGGAACGCATCCGCTTTCGCAACTTGCTGGTCAGGTTGGCCGTAGAGCGGGTGGTGCTGCTGTCCACGCACATCGTTGAAGACATCGGCCAGACCTGCCGGGATATGGCCGTGCTGGCGCACGGGCAGGTGATCTTCCGCGGCAGCCCGGCCGAGCTGATCGGCGCTGCTGGCGGGCACGTCTGGACACTGACCACCTCGTCGACAGAGAAACCCGATCACGATCTGACGGTCATCTCGATGCTGCACCTGACAGATGGTATCCAGTACCGCCTGGTGGGGGCCGGGGCCAATGGGTACAGCGCAGCCCAGGCAGCCCAGCCCGGCCTGGAAGATGGCTACGTCTGGCTGATGAAGAACGCCGGCCACGCGGTAGACGTGACAGAGCGCTAGCTGCGGGTAAGGAGATGATCCCCTGGATTTTAGGGTGGGGAAATGACGTGAAAGTAATTGAACCAGATAGTCTATGTGACCTGGTCGATGAAAAATCCAGATACAGGTAAATGGAATGAGCTCTGACAATTACAAAATGATAATATAATAAATTTATTCACAATGAATGAAGTCGTTTGCCCGAAATGTGATTTCTCAAAGTCGCCGGTAGGAGCACGCTTCTGCGCTAATTGTGGAGAAGCGCTGCCTGCTTCGGCTGGGAATACGGTTGTCTTGAATGCAAATGTTCAGGTAGGCCAGGTCCAGGGTGGTGAGGTAACGGGGATCAAGATCGGGAAGATCATTGGGACGGTTATATTTGGCGCGGATGACCAAGCCCAGGCACGCGAGCGACGTAATTTGCGCCTCCTTCTGGATAAAGTACAAGAGTTCTGGGTAGACGGCGTGCTCAAGACTTCGTCGGGTGGGATCATCCCATTTGAACTGGATAAGCGCCTGGCCCCAGAAGCGGTAATATCTCCACTGCAAGAGTTGGCCGATATCCCATCTCCAGAAATACCACCGGAGGCGCCCATCCAACAGGCATTCGATCTACTGGACCAGTCTGTGTTGATTATGGATGGCGCTGGTTCTGGCAAGACCACCACCCTGCTAAGGCTCGCCCAATCGGCCGCAGAGCAGGCAGGCACAAACCCTGAAAAGCCCATCCCGTTGGTGCTCAATCTGTCTTCCTGGGCGCAGGGTCGTTTGCCGGTGGCGGAATGGATTGTGACAGAGCTTACCCTGCGCTACCAGATTCCGGCAGAAATGGGCAAAAAGTGGCTCAATGAACAGCGTTTGAGCCTGCTTCTGGATGGGCTCGATGAAGTGGGACAAGAAAATATTGGCGCGTGTATCTCAGCGCTCAACGACTTTCGCAAAACCTACGGACTGCTGCCGTTATGTGTATGCGTACGCACGGATGATTATACTTCTGCGCGCAAAGCCCTCCAACTTTCTGGAGCGCTGGCGCTCCAACCGTTGAATGCGAGTCAGATCAAAACTTACCTGGCAGCCTGTGGCCCCGAGGCCAGAACGTTGGAAATTTTGCTTGACGAAGATGAGGAGCTGCGCAGCCTGGCCACCTCTCCTTTAATTCTGAATGTAATGCGGCAGGCTTTCGCCGGAGTGTCGCTGGATGAATTAAGAAGCGAGAAGTTCGACAGCCTGGAAGAACGCCGGGATTGGCTGATGCAACTCTATCTGGAGAGGATTTTTTCCCGCCCCAATGTCTCTTCAGGGCCGGCATATTCCCGGCCGGATGTGCTCAGATGGCTGGCCTGGCTGGCGAAGAAAATGGATGCTCAACGCCAGGCAATCTTTCAATTAGAACAAATTCAGCCGCAATGGTTGGATAGCCAGCTTCTGGCCTGGCTATATTGGCTGGGTAGCCGGGGCCTGGTGGGGCTGATTATGGGTATCGTGATTGGTGGAACCGCCGAAGTCGCCGGAAACCTGCAGGGGCGCATGGCTTACCTGATGGCTTCCCTGCTGGCCGGACTGCTGGTGGGCGCGGCGGAGATAATCAGGACCCGCATAGACCAACGCCAGCGTTCCTTATTAGCGCGGGCAGTCTGGGCAGGGGTCGCCATCCTGATACCTGGCCTGTGCTATTATGTTTTCTTCGGATTGAGACTGCATATGGGGCAAGAAGCCTGGAGATTATCAGCCGGGGCGGCGGCTGCCTTTGGGCTGGTACTGGGATGGAACAACGTTTACCACCCTGGGATAGATGATGTGCAGCCGGTAGAAGCATTGAGCTGGTCCACGCGGAATGCCTTGCGTGGGATTCTTCCGGGCCTGGGGATTTTAGCGCTCTCTGTAGTAGTGGTTTGGGTGATTTTCGACCGGCAATTCACGCCGGAAGTCCTGAGGTTTGGCATAGTGTTTGGGCTGATCGGGCTGGCTGCCGCAATGATCATTTTGGGGCTGCGCGGCCGGAAGGTGGAACAACACAGCTTCCCCAACCAGGGTGTCTGGCTCTCCTGGCGAAATGCTGCCAGGGCCGGCCTCTTGATTGGGTGCGCGACCTGGCTGGGATACGGCCTGGTTTATAGGCTGCTGCCCGGCCTGGTGATGGGTGTGCGCGCCGCCCTGCTGGCCGGGTTGTGGTATGGGGCATTTGATGCCATAAAAGTCGGTTTGCTGCGTGGGCTGCTGGCTGCCAGCCGGCAAATTCCGCTCCATATGGTTAATTTTCTGGATTATTCTGCTCATTTAGGCCTGCTCCAGAAGGTTGGCGGCGGCTACCGGTTTCCTTCGCGTTTATTGCAGGAATACCTGGCACATCAGCAGCGATAAATATTCCCTGGATTAATTTTATCCGCCGGTCATCGCCAGAAGTGTAAAACTTGCTGAGGTTGCTCGCTAAGATCGAGGGTGATTGAATGCGCCCCCGGCTCGATAAAGATCAATTCATAATGAGATTTCTCTGGTTCATACAGTGCGACCAATTCTTTTATCGAATCCGTCTCCCAGGTTGCAACCATGCGAAAAGTGCGCCCTTGCTTGATCGCCGCCTGCACCAGCCATCCAAGGGTTTTAAAGTCGGGATTATCATTCGTGCCGTCGGCGCAAATCACGTAGGTATCCGCAGTGATGCGCTCAAACAGGTCCGCAGTCACATTGCGCAGGCTGCCATGATGGGGTAGCTTGAATACGTCCACATGCAAGGTGCCATCCTCTTTGAGTAACCCGGCTTGCCGTAGACCTTCTACCAGATGTTCACCCAGGCCATCGCCTGCCAGTAATACTTTTTTACCTTCTGCCTCAACCAGCAGCATAATACTGCTCAAATTTGGGACACTGGAATCCAGAGCACGCAGTGCCTTTTTTGCATCGGCTGCCGGCAGGGTCCTGGCTTTTGCCTGTTTGGCCAGCCATTCCTCCCACTCCTTCTGCAAAGCCTGCAGGTGGCTGCGCGTGGGACCCACCACGTGTACCTTTAAATTGCCCAGTTGAACGGGTTCATTTAAATTATCGACACACACGACCCGGTCTGGGGTATCCCGGAATTCTGGGTTGATGGGAATCAGCAAACCGCGTGCACTGGCGGTCAAGTCCTGCCCCTGTTGTATGCTGCGAGCCTGCGCATTTGCGTCAGGCGTCGCTCGATGGGTGAGTAAGGTAGCCTGCATGTGGCGCGTCATTCCCTTTTCAATCGTGTCGCCCAGCGTCTGGCCAAAGGAGTTGTGCCACAGTTCACCGATGGCAATCGTCTCTTGCTTCTCAGCCCGCCGCTGCTTGACCAATTCACGCAGCAGGTCCAATAAACCCTTAACATGATCATCATCAATATGGCTGAGGACGGCCAGATTTATATTGCCCCCTGTATCACGAATACTCACCAGTTCTTCTTTCAAGTAATTTTTGTAGACGGTGGCCGGCCCTCCATCGATGAGCAGGTGATATTGCTCATCCCGGTAACCATGCTCAACGATCAAACAATCGCCGTGTAGCGCCTGAACTACCTTAAGTCTGAACATTTTGACTACTCCTTGTGCTTTCGGTCTTTTACAATCAAGTTGATCCTTCCAGCACTCCTTTTTAGGAACGCCATTATTTACACGGCCATAGCCAGATCCCGACGATGTTTGGATCCCGCATCTCCATACAGGATGGCGCTGTACCCGGTGAGGTCACCAACCTCGCCCAGTTCCCGAATGGCGCGCTGGCGCGCTTCCAGGAAAGCTAATCCGACGTTCTCGCGCTGGAAAAGAGTGTGGTAGAAGGTACTTGCGAAAATACTGGCGCCAGCTTCTGTTACAGGCCAGAAATAGCCACCATACCCGTACACACCCGCAGCCAGGAAAGCCGCGGCCAGGCCGTTGGTCTGGCCTCCTTCAGAGACAATCCGTTGGCCGCCCACCCCGCGTCCCGACTCACACGCACTGCTGAACACGAAATACGGCGGTTTCTCCCAGGGTAGTTTTAATACCTCGTCGGCCGTGAGGTTACCATCGGCGAAGCGCAAAGCACTCAGGCCGGGTGTGTCGCGATCGAGAAAGCCGTGTCCTCCGAAATGGAGTATGTCGTAGTCACCATCGGACAACTTCTGAGCGAAGTGTGCCCGGGTGGCCTGGTCGCGAGCCAGCAGGTCGACTTCTACCCGGAACGAACCATGCGATCCCTGGAGGTTCTGGATGGCCACTATCTCTGCCTCACTGGCAGCCAGATCCGAGGTGGGATTAGCTACCGCCAGAATACGAACCAAGCGATCCTCCTGGAGCGGATCACGCCCCTTTCGCAGGACCATTCGGGTACTCACCAATCGGCCGAAGGGAGTTTTCAATGGCAGAGGCCCCGATGGAGTAGAAATCAATTCCCAGGGTAGGTTCAAGATCGTTTCGTCTACGTCGAATAAGAGAGCAGTGGGCGTAAGAGCAGACATGACCTTCTCACCCTCTGTTCCGATAAAGGTCTGGTACAACTGCGCACCCAGTGCCTGGGCGCGCTGGACGGCTTTCTTCGGTGTGAGTCCCAGGTTGACGCTCCACAGTAACAGGTCATTGGTCGCCTCCACCAGAAACACCTCGGTTGCCATGTCGATCCTGACATTCTGATGCCAGGTGATCCCTGTCCCTTCTTCGTGGATCGTGACCAGGAATTCAAGTGCTTCACCCGGCTGCGGTAGCTCGCGGAAGTAGCGGGCCACCGAGATATGCATCACCCGTGGCAGTTCTTGCTCACCTTCGCCATATTCCCCAAACATCATCTCAACCTCCTGCGATAGTAACTCGCAATTTCTAATAACTGCTTCAATGTGTCAATCGTAGGTGATACCATCCAGGGAAAGGCCAGACAAAGATCCTTGGCCTCAGGCCTTTTTTCCCGTTTTATTTTCTATCCCTATCACTGTGCCCATATTTTTCTCGATGTTTTGGATGATCATAATGCGTGCCCAGGCCTTGCCTCTGTCTGGGAAGTACCACAGGTTGCGGCCGCGAATAAAGAACGTCTCTTGAGTCAAATCGAAGGTGTGCCCCTTCAGGTAGCTGTTGATGACATCCGCGATGGCGCTCAGTAGATCCGGCCCTGGCACTACGTTGATCGCATCCGCCAGCTTTTCTTCGTCCAACTCGATTGGATGGCCATTCAGGCAGGTCAATTTCAGGGGCAGCCGGCCGGCCCAGCGCCTGGTCTGGGGCTTTCGGCAAACCAACTCCCAGGTACTGTCGACGCGTTGCAACGAAAATTTGTCTTCGCCGCAGTTCTCACATCCCACCAGCATTTCCTCACCGGATTCGCAGCCTGGTTCCTGGCATTCGAAGGGCACCTGCACGGTTACGTAACTGCCGAGGGTGGCAGCCAGCTCCAATGGCGATCTGCTCAAGGGCCAAAGGTCTGCCCCGGCTCCGCCTTTCACCGTCAACAAGGCGATGATCAGGTCGAGGACGCAGTCTTTCTGGCTGCTGGTGAAGCGCGCCATTTCGGCTGTGCCGGTCAGCTTCAGGGTGGGCACGAGCGCCGTGGCGTCTGCCTGGAAGGTGCGGTGGATCTTTATCACCTGCTCCAGGGAATTCAAGCACCAATTTCGGAAAAGGCTGGCCGGTATCGCGCCTGCCAGGCTCAGCGCGCCCTGGTCGCAGCGAACGGTCAGCATGGTTTCCTTCGTCTCATCGACGACAGTCCGGTAACGTACACTGCGCACCTCCGGGTAAAGCCCTTCCCACATCGGATAATTCTTTTTGTATAACTGCTCATCAGAGATGGTAAGCCAGCGGAAAGAGGGTAAGTCCGGCATGGGGTCGTGCAGCTTGACCGAACGCATCTGTTCCTTGGGCAGGAACTCGAGCGAGTTCTTGAAACGCTTGGTGATGACCAGCGCAGCCAGCCGGATGCGAGCGGCACCTTCGATTGCCTCCTTGATGGCTTTCAGCACATCCGGATTGCGCGCCTGAAGGATCACATACCCGCCGGATGTGTTCAACCAGAAAAAGCCGTACAGCATTTCATAAGGCGAGACGGCGTTCTCGTTCTCGTCAATATAATCCAGCCTGGACTGGAAACGATAAGTGGCCTCGGTGACCTCCGGCCGGTCGCGCAGCGGCCCCAGGTCGTTGAGGGCTGCGCGGCGTACACCAGGCAATCCCTCTTCGTGAGCCGCGTTGAATACCTTCAGCGCTTTCTCGAAGCGCTCGCGAAAGCCCGTCAGTGCGGCAGGGTCTAGCAAAGTTGGGTCAAACAGATAGATATAAAATGAAGGGCTGATCCCGTAGCGGTGTTCCTCGAATTGTTGAGCAATTTCGTCGTCGCCGATTTCTGGGCTGGCAACAATCAGGGCGGTGAGACGCTGGCGAGTCAGGCGCTGCAAGGCACGCCGGAAGTCGCGTGGCTGGCGATGTAATACGCTGTTGAACCGTTGGCGGATCACTGGGCCCAGGATTGGGTCGTCCAGGTGTGCGCCGATCAGCTCGCGCAGTGCCAGGACGGGGATCTGCTGCAACTGCTGCGTGCGTAGCTCTACACTATTCATGTCAAAGCCTCCTTGCGTGATGCAGGCGTGCTTTATACGGTGATTCCCAGGTTGTCCCGGATTACCTCGGACACACCTTTGGTCAAGTTGAGGAAAGTCCCTTGCCCGTAGCCGATGTAGTCGAACCCGCCGTATACCAGAACCGCCAGCAATGCCACGCGAATGGCAGTAACCACCACCAATACCTGGGGAAACTCGGTCTGGATAAATTTTGCTAACCCGATCACGTCGCCGACGGAGTTTATGCGCCCGACCAGGACAGTAAATTTGTCAGATAGGGCAGCGACATTCGTCGTGGTGGTATTGATCACCTCCATACCAACGGTGGTCTTATCCAGCCAGCCTGGCAGGGCTACTTTAAGGGCATCTACTTTGTAAAGCCCGACAACCAGCTTGTCGAACAACCCAATTTTCCCCGCCTTTTGCATGTCTTCCAGCCACTTCTGAATCTGCTTACGTGCCTGATCTTCAACATCTTTGCCCAGCAGAGCCATGATTTTGTCGAAGACGTTAAGTAAGGTCCGGATGGCGGTTTTGACCGCGCTTTGGATAAGCTTGCTCGCCCCTTCTTTGATTTGGTCCAGCAGCTCGTCGATGTCCTTACTCAACAACCCGGCGCTCTGGATCACCGCAGCCCATTCTGTGTTGAACACCAGGTTGTAGGCGAGATCGCCGCCGACCTCGACCACCCGCTGCGAGATGGCGCCGGTGGTAACATCCACCGCCAGTTGCAGCGCTTTCCTGGCATCTTGTGGGGTGGTGGCTGCCTCTCCACCGCGTCGAAGAAGATCAGGCGCCACCAATCCATCCGAGACGGGTTTTGCCAAAGCCTTCTCCAGATTGTGGATGGCATCCTTTAAGCTGGTCCCCCGGGTTGACCTTGTAATGGGTGCTGGGGTTCCGGACACATCGCCTGCGGCAATGTTGAGCAGCTCAGTCGCCACCTCGAGTTCTGCGGCGGCTTGCGCCAATAGTTGCCCGCTAATGCCTTCGCGCAAGGTCGGTTCCGGCGACTCGAGGTAACCGGTTGCCAGCGGTAGAATTCTCGCCGATACATTGGCAATTTGGGCGGCCTGCTCGATCAGTGTCTCGGCGGATATTTCGGCCGCCCCGCGCGTCGCGGCGGCTGCGGGCGCTGGCGGCGCATCGCGCATGGCCCGAAAAATGCCCAGGTAATCCTGAATCGCGTCTTCGTAAGAACTGTATCCTGTTGTATTCATGCTATTTGCGTCCTTATTCACAAAATATCCATTTCGGCGCCGATCACTTTGCCACCTTTCTCAATGACATCCACCTCTTGCTGAACCATAATATTTGCATTGGCTCCAACTGTGCCAGCCTGGATACCGGTGACATCGCCCTGGACTGACTTGACCTTTTGGATAATTTCAACGCCATTCTGAATGAGTCCAACCTTGACCCCGATCATGGTTCCGGCCTGTATGCCGTTCACAGTCTGGGTGAAGACCTTTCTGAACGTCTCTGCCGCAGGACCAGATCCTGACTGCTCGATCCGCTCCGGGAACAGCGCCCCATCGGGAAGCCGGCTGTACAGCACAGGCACTCCCCATTCGACGTTGACCAACGCATCCAAATCTCTGCTGGTGGTTTCAAGCATGGCTACCCGGCCGCTCCAGGCAGCTTCGTCCAGGGAAAGGCCCAGTCCCAAGGCCGCGTAGAAAGCCCGCGAGAATGCGATTGCCTGGAGGTCCACGACTTCATACTGCATGGCAATAATGGCGGGTATGCCGTTGGCGGCGAGTGCGCTGGCAACGCCATCCCACGGATAAGTGGCGTTGCGTGCTCCGGAGCGGCAGGCGCCCAACACGGCCAACCGGACCCCGGCTCCATGAAGGTACCTGGCCAGATCCTCCGCGCTTACACGGTCACGCGTCCTGGATACATGATCGGCCAGCAGAAGGATAGCCCCCGATTCCTTCGGCACGCCGCGGTTGAAATCATCGCGCTGCGTACCTGTGCTGCCATGGCCAGCGAAGTGAAAGATGTAGGCGCTGTCTGGAGCAAGCAGCGCTTGTTTCAGATCGTTGCGGGTGGCGTCTTTCAGGATCTTTGGTGTGATGCGCATACCGGCCAGATTGAAGCTGCCCACAACCCCTGCAATGTTGTTGATCTCCTGCTCCAGATCCAATTTTGGCTCGCCCTTAGGCAGCGCTGCAGCGATTAACATGGGCAAATTTGTCAGCCCGGTAGGCGCTGCAACAGGCGCCGGGTGTGGGAAGGGAAGTGGTTCGTGACGGACGATGGAAATAGATTTGTTAAGCGCCAGAAAGCCACGCATCGAATCTGGCCCGTTGCCCAGCAGGTCCAGATATACGAACTCCCAGGGCCATGCCTTCAAGGCATGATCTGCAATGATCAGGCGCAGGCGTACGCCTTGATCCTCCCCGGCATGCCGGTAAGCATCGTAAAAAAGGTCACGGATTGGACCTTCAGGGAGCAAGCAATCTGCCAATTGCTTTCCGAACTCAGCCAATTTGCGTAAGGTGATCTGCTTGCTGGCCAGAAATGCCTGCAAGTCGTTGTTGGGAGCCTTCTCATGCGCAACATTGACCGGCATGATCGCCTCGCCTACCTCCGGGGTTGGCAGCAGGGAAACCTGGCAGGCGCCATTCCCATCCGCAGCCCCGGTAAGATACAATTTGAAATCAATATAATTACGTTTAGGCATGGTCATCCTCCTTGTGGCCTGCCAGGTGCACGCTCAGCGCTGATGTGAGGTTATCCATTATCCCCGAAACACCGCATCATCATGAAAAGATCAATTGGGTCTTGTTTACCGTACTTCCCTCTAACTGTGGATGTTGGGGATAGCCGGCATCATCCAGTAGAAAATTCACGCGCGTATATAGTTGTTGCAAGGTGATTTTGTAATCAGCCGCCTGGATGGCTTGAACGGCAAAATAGGTCATGGCTCCGTGATACTTTCCATCGATGAGCGCATCATACGAATACTCTTTATCCGTACAGCCGCTGAACAGGGTTTCCTTCATTCCGGACTCGGGATATTTGCCCTTGCGTTTCGTTTTCGCCTTCCACGGATTTGCGATGATTGGATCGCCTCTCAACGCCGGATTCAGAAATCGGACGCGGCGATCGTCGGGTGTCTTGAGCCCGGGGATGATTTCAGACAAACCGGCGCGGGTAACCGTGCCTGAAAAACATGAATCCGAAATTACGGTGAGATGTACGCCATCCGGTAGGGTTCTAAACAATTCACGCAGTTCATCGTCGACCAGCAGGTTGTCGGCGCAATCATAGGGGCATAAAGCTTCATCATATTGCGGCTCGTCACCGTTTGTATCCGCGACATAGGTGCCGTGCGATGAATTGGTGAAGACCAGTACATCGCCTGCATTGGCGCCGCCGAGCAGCGTTTTCAATCCAGCCAGGATTGCCGCTTTGGTAGCCTGTGCATCGATGAGCAAACTGACACCATTTTGGGGAAAATCATAGTGACTGATGAGCAGATCGGCCCAGGCGTGAGCATCGTTGACACAACCGTTCAGATCACTCCCATCGTACGGGTAGTCGTTGATGCCGACGCACAATGCTTTCTTAGACATGGTTCACCTCCTGATTGGCAAGTCAAGCGTAGAAATTAAAAGGAAATTTCCGGAATGCTAATTTCAGGTAATACGATTAGCCCGCAATAATTTTTAGAGCAGAAAAGCGGAACGTTGAAAAAAGGTGATGACTTTCCAGTAGCAAGGAATCGTAATGCTGCCAATGAAAGCCACGAAGTCACGATCCCCCGATGTTTATTGTAGCATTAATTGCCTCAAGATTGGCCGGTTAATCTGATCAGCCGGGTAGGAGCGCTTCACAATCGCCACCAGCAGCAAGGACAGCTTACCTGCGTTTCATAAATATTCTTCCAGGCGGACCTTGCTTGCATCTATACCGGCCGTCATCTGGGCGATGAATTCGTCTTCGCCGGCGGGCAAGGCGTCGGCCGCCCGCGAAAGGCGGTCCAACCAGCGCTGTTCGAGCTTCGAATAGATTAGCTCGCCTGCCGCCCCGGCCTGGCGCAGGCGCGCCAATACCGCCAGGGCGGCGCGGCGGGTGCGCAGGTAGGGGGTGGGTTCGGCGATGATCTCGGCCGCAAGCGCCAACACCACGTCCGGGCGCAATACGTAAGCCTGCGGGTCGAGGCCGGCGTCGGAAGCGGCGCACCAATCGCGCAGGCGGCGGGCGGCTTCGGGGCCGGCAGCGGAGGCTGTGTTCATCAGGCGGGTGGCGTAGACCAACTGCTCGAGCGAGACCGTCGGCGCCATGGCGCTCAGCAGCTTGACGTTGGCGACCGACTCGTTGCTCCACAGGTCCGGCACGGCTTTGGCGATATTGCCGATAGGCGAAAGGTGGGCGCAGGCTGCCTCGGCGCCTTCCAGCGCAATCGGGCAGCCGGTGATGG